>OIZF01001484.1_pt1 | contig 13512 bp, 9 predicted proteins | sample 1588471 | NCBI WGS metagenome assembly OIZF01 (sample SAMN03283279) | human gut metagenome | biome: human-associated habitat; material: feces | host: Homo sapiens | place: Peru | collected 2012
GCAGCCTTCGATAGTCCTGAAACGATTGGTGAGCTGATTGCAGATGGTCATCACGCGGTCCCTGCAGCTTGTAAGGTTCTTATCAAGCAAAAGACACCTCAAGGAGTTGCCCTTATTACGGACTGTATGTCAGCGGGAGGACGTCCTGATGGTGACTATATGCTGGGTGAACTTCCTGTCATCGTTGAAAATGGTACCGCCCGTCTCAAAGAAGGTGGTAACCTAGCTGGATCTATCCTTCAACTTAAAGACGGTGTTAAACATGTGGTTGATTGGGGACTTGTGACGGTTGCTCAAGCTCTGCAGATGGCAACTAGTGTTCCAGCTAAATCGGTTGGGCTTGAAAATACTTGCGGAAGCCTAAAAGCAGGTCTACCAGCTGATTTTATCGTCTTAGATGACTCCTTGGACTTACAAGCAACCTATGTTGACGGGCAAAAAGGTTGGGAAAGGTAAGAGTATAAGTAGCACTTTCTTATGAAGGTGCTGTTTTTAATTGATTTTTACAAAGGTTTAAGAGTAGTGTAAAATAGAAATACTTTGTATTTTACAGGAGGTAATATGTCAAAACGTATTTGGAGCATTGCTCTGGCCTATGTCGGTGTAATGATTGGTGCAGGAGTATCTTCAGGACAGGACCTCTTACAGTATTTTGTTAGTTTTGGAGCCTGGGGACTGATAGGTGTCATAGTTCTAGGAGTTTTGCATGTTGGCTTTGGGCGACTCATGATTGCTCTGGGAAGTTATTACCGTTCAGATGATCATTCGGTAGTCCTGGCAGAAATCAGTCATCCTGTGATTTACCGTATTTTGGATATCGCTTTGATTATCACTTGTTTCCTGTTTGGTTTTGTGATGACAGCAGGTGCAGGGGCTAACCTAAACCAACAGTTCGGCTTTCCGATTTGGGTAGGTGCTTTCCTTTGTACAGCTCTGACTATCTTTGTGAGTTTCCTAGATTTCAAAAAAATCATCGGTGTTATTGGAGTTTTTACCCCTATGATTTTGGTTATGATTGCTATGATATTCGTGACCAATGTTTTAGGACGTCACTGGGATTTTGCTGAGATGGATAAGGTATCGCAAACCATTCAATCTCCTTTTCCGAGTATTTGGCTGTCTGTGGTTAACTATTTTGCCGTTTGTGTTATGTCAGCCATAGCCATGGCCTTTGTGATGGGTGGCTCTATTCTCAAAATCAATGAAGCTGAAAAGAGTGGAGCCTGGGGAGGATTTATGGTTGGTGTGATTTTCTTCGTCACAACCTTGATTCTCTTTGCTAACAGTGATAAAATTGCTAGCTCGGATGTTCCTATGTTGGCTATTGCTAAGGAAGTGAACCCTATCTTTGCGACGCTCTACGCCTTAGTCATCTTTGGTTTGATTTTTAATACCGTCTTTAGTCTCTACTATGCCCTTGGGAAACGCTTCTCAGCAGGTAGTGATAAACGCTTCAAGTTCTTTGTGGCTGCATTTGCCCTTGCTGGTTTCGCTATTTCCTTCATGGGCTTCCGTCAACTGGTAGCGGTTATGTATCCTATTATCGGTTATCTGGGAATGCTGATGTTGGTAGTGCTAGTTGTGGCTAGCTACCGCAAAAAAGCCAAAATTCGTAAGGAAAAGGAAATTCGAAATCATCTCTTGTCTATCGTTGAGAAGTCTTATGATCCCAATCAAGATTTAACCCATCAGGACAAGAAAAAGGCCGAAGAACTTCGAGAAGCCTCAATTATTGATAATGACATTCTCCATAAAGATTCCCATGCACATGTTCGTCAGGAAATGGGAATCAGTGAGAAGGATTAGAATTTTATTTTACAAGTTTCCCTATTTCTGCTATAATACTGACAAGAAAGAAGGGCTTATGGCGTTTTTCTAGCGAGCTTGGGATAGTGAAAGCCAAGTAGAGCAAAGTAGGCAAGTGGCGCTTTCTCTCAGCAAAGAGCTGAGTACAAACAGATAAAATGAAGTAATAAATTAGGGTGGAACCGCGTTTCTGACGCCCCTAGGTCAAACGACTTAGGAGCAGAGACACGGTTCTTTTTGTATCCTGAGTCACAAGAAACTTTATGAATAAGGAGTAAATAATGTCTAAAAAATTGACTTTCCACTGCGTCAGTGGTAGAGACCTCCTTATAGTCGGACTGCCCCACGCTCAGCACTAGGGTGCCTGAGCTAAACGCAGTACTAACTCGTCTTGCCTCGTAAAATCGACGAGGCAGACTCGTGTCGCAAGAAATCATTTAAATCAAGGAGTATTTAATGTCTAAGAAATTAACATTTCAAGAAATTATTTTGACTTTGCAACAATACTGGAATGACCAGGGTTGTATGCTCATGCAGGCTTATGATAATGAAAAAGGTGCGGGAACAATGAGTCCTTACACTTTCCTTCGTGCTATTGGTCCCGAGCCATGGAATGCGGCTTATGTAGAGCCATCACGTCGTCCAGCTGATGGACGTTACGGAGAAAACCCAAACCGTCTTTACCAACACCACCAATTCCAAGTGGTGATGAAACCATCACCATCAAACATCCAAGAACTCTACCTTGAGTCATTGGAAAAATTGGGTATCAATCCTTTGGAACACGATATCCGTTTCGTTGAAGATAACTGGGAAAACCCATCAACTGGTTCAGCTGGTCTTGGTTGGGAAGTTTGGCTTGACGGTATGGAAATCACTCAGTTCACCTACTTCCAACAAGTTGGTGGATTGGCAACTGGTCCGGTAACTTCTGAGGTCACTTACGGATTGGAACGTTTGGCTTCTTACATCCAAGAAGTAGATTCTGTTTACGATATTGAGTGGGCTCCAGGCGTTAAATACGGAGAAATCTTCCTTCAACCAGAATATGAACACTCAAAATACAGCTTTGAAGTTTCTGACCAAGATATGCTTCTTGAAAACTTCGAAAAATTTGAAAAAGAAGCAGGACGTGCTTTGGAATTGGGTCTTGTTCACCCGGCCTATGATTACGTTTTGAAATGTTCACACACCTTCAACTTGCTTGACGCTCGTGGTGCTGTTTCTGTTACAGAACGTGCCGGCTACATTGCCCGCATTCGTAACTTGGCCCGTGTCGTAGCCAAAACCTTCGTCGCAGAACGTAAAAAACTTGGTTACCCACTTCTCGACGAAGCCACACGCGCAAAACTCCTAGCAGAAGAGGAAGAATAAAAAAGAGTTACAAGAATGGAAAATGGGCAAACAAAGTGAGCCCACATGGCTACCCAGAGGCAAGTCGAAGACTTGCTAAAGGGATAGGCACCGCCGTACTGGTATATGGGGATTTTTGAAACGTTAGGTTCAAAAATCAGTTGGCTAAATCCACTTTGATGAGACTGTTGGAAATCGATGTGGAGAAGACAGAAGATTTCCCTACAGCCTCACAAAGTTAGTTAGCAACGTCCCCAGTACCTAAGGTGCCTATCAAAAAGAAGAATTTTGTAAAGGAAAAAACATGACAAAAAACTTATTAGTAGAACTTGGACTTGAAGAGTTGCCAGCCTACGTTGTCACACCAAGTGAAAAACAACTCGGTGAGAAAATGGCAGCCTTCTTGGATGACAACCGTCTTTCATACGAAAGCATTCAAACCTTCTCAACACCACGTCGTTTGGCAGTCCGTGTGATTGGTTTGGCTGATCAACAATCTGATTTGACCGAAGATTTTAAAGGACCTTCTAAGAAAATCGCCTTGGATGCAGATGGAAACTTCTCAAAAGCGGCTCAAGGATTCGTCCGTGGGAAAGGTTTGACTGTTGATGATATCGAATTCCGTGAAGTCAAAGGTGAAGAGTACGTTTATGTCACTAAGCACGAAGCTGGAAAACCAGCTAAAGAAGTCTTGGCTGGCGTTCCAGAAGTGCTTGCTTCATTGACCTTCCCTGTCAGCATGCACTGGGCTAACAATACATTTGAATACATTCGCCCAGTTCACACCTTGACAGTTCTTTTGGGCGACGAAGCGCTCGACCTTGATTTCTTGGATATCAAGTCAGGTCGTGTGAGCCGTGGACACCGTTTCCTTGGACATGAAGTGGAAATTACCAATGCGGATTCTTATGAAGAAGACCTTCGTACCGTTTACGTGATTGCGGATAGCAAAGAACGTGAAAACATGATTCGTGAGCAAATCAAAGCCATCGAAGCAGAACAAGGTGTTCAAGTTCAAATCGAAGAAGGACTTTTGAATGAAGTCTTGAACTTGGTCGAATACCCAACTGCCTTCATGGGAAGTTTTGATACTAAGTATTTGGATGTTCCAGAAGAAGTTTTGGTGACCTCAATGGAAACGCACCAACGTTACTTTGTTGTACGTGACCTTGATGGTAAGCTTAAACCAAACTTCATCTCAGTCCGTAATGGTAACGCTGAGCACTTGGAAAATGTTATCCGAGGAAATGAAAAAGTATTGGTGGCACGTCTTGAAGACGGTGAATTCTTCTGGCGTGAAGACCAAAAACTTAAGATTGAAGACCTCGTTGCTAAATTGGCTAACGTGACCTTCCATGAAAAAATTGGTTCTCTTTCAGAACACATGGAGCGTGCTGGTGTTATTGCAGCGTCACTAGCTGAGCAAGCTGGTTTGACTGCAGAAGAAACGGCAGCCGTAGCTCGTGCAGCTGAAATCTACAAATTTGACCTCTTGACTGGTATGGTCGGAGAGTTCGATGAATTGCAAGGAATCATGGGTGAAAAATACGCTCTCCTTGCTGGTGAAGATGCTGCGGTAGCGACAGCTATCCGTGAGCACTACCTTCCTGATTCAGCAGACGGAGCTCTTCCAGAGACTAAGGTTGGTGCTATCCTTGCGCTTGCAGATAAATTGGATACCCTCCTTTCATTCTTCTCAGTTGGCTTGATTCCATCAGGTTCAAATGACCCTTATGCGCTTCGTCGTGCAACACAAGGGATTGTTCGTATCTTGGATGCCTCTGGCTGGCACATCCCTATGGATGAGTTGATTGACAGCCTCTACGGACTTTCATTTGATAGTCTTTCATATGACAATCAAGCAGAAGTCATCAACTTCATCAAAGCGCGTGTGGACAAGATGATGGGACGCACTTCAAAAGATATCAAAGAAGCCGTTCTTGCTGGTTCAAACTTTGTCGTGGCTGATATGCTTGAAGCAGCTGACGCCCTCTCAGAAGCTGCTAAGGCTGATGGTTACAAAGCAGCTGTTGAATCACTCTCTCGTGCCTTCAACTTGGCAGAAAAAGCAGATGCTTCAGTAGCAGTCGATGACAGTCTCTTTGAAAATGATCAAGAAAAAGCTCTTGCTAAAGCGATTGAAGAGCTAGAATTGACTGGTTCAGCTAGTGACAAATTGGCTCAACTCTTTGCTCTTAGCCCAGTCATTGATGCATTCTTTGACAATACTATGGTTATGGCAGAAGATGAGGCTGTTAAAAACAACCGTTTGGCCCTTCTTGCAGGTCTTGTAGCTAAAGCTAACGCTGTTGCAGCCTTCAACCAATTGAACACAAAATAATGACCTTCTAACAGGTAGAAAGTAGGTTTTATTATGACACCTGAAAAAATCGCTCGTATCAATGAGCTTGCTAAAAAGAAAAAAACAGAAGGTTTGACTCCAGAAGAAGAAGTGGAGCAAGCAAAACTTCGTGAAGAATACATTGAGGGCTATCGTCGCTCAGTTCGTCACCATATCGAAGGAATTAAAGTGGTTGACGAAGAGGGTAACGATGTGACACCTGAAAAACTACGTCAAATACAACGTGAAAAAGGTTTGCATGGCCGTAGCCTCGATGATCCTGAATCATAATAACGATGTACAAGGGTTTGGAATTTTTCCAAGCCCTTGTTTTGAAGTATAAAATTCTGAATATTCTGTATAAAAATTGACCAATTATTTCAAAAATGGTAAAATATAAGTTATGTTAAAAAATGGCATGATTCAATGAGTCGTGCTCAATAGAATTGGAGTGAAAAAAATGTCGCAAAAGCAACATCATAAAGACGACGACAACCAGACTGAGAATGGGATGGTGCGTGGTCTTCAAAACCGTCACGTCCAGCTGATTGCCATCGCTGGTACGATCGGTACAGGTCTCTTCCTCGGGGCAGGGCGTTCTCTCTCCCTAACAGGACCTTCAATCATCTTAGTATATATACTAACTGGTATCTTCATGTATCTTATGATGCGAGCGATCGGTGAGATGCTCTATATGGATCCTGACCAGCACACCTTTATCAACTTTATTACCAAATACCTTGGTAAGGGCTGGGGATTCTTCTCGGGTTGGTCTTACTGGGTATCACTGATATTCCTCGGGATGGCAGAAATTACGGCAGTATCAACCTATGTGCAATATTGGTTCCCAAGTTGGCCTGCCTGGCAGATTCAGATTGTCTTCTTGATTATCCTGAGCTCGGTTAACCTGATTGCGGTTAAGATTTTCGGGGAAGTTGAGTTTTGGTTTGGGATGATTAAGATTATCACCATTCTTGCTCTTATCGCAACAGGTATCTTCATGGTAGCAACCAACTTTGAAACGCCTGCTGGACATGCTAGCCTTGCCAATATTACACACGGCTTTCAGATGTTCCCTAAAGGTTGGGTAAGCTTTGTTATGACCTTCCAAATGGTCTTCTTTGCTTACCAAGCCATCGAATTTGTAGGGATTACAACTTCTGAGACAGCGAATCCACGTAAGGTCTTACCAAAGGCAATCAAGGAGATTCCGATTCGTATTGTCATCTTCTATGTGGGTGCCCTCATTGCCCTCATGGCTATCTTCCCATGGCAAAAACTTCCAGTTAATGAATCACCGTTCGTAACGGTCTTCCAAATGGCTGGTATCAAGTGGGCAGCAGCCTTCATTAACTTTGTAGTCTTGACAGCAGCGGCGTCATCATTGAACTCAACACTTTACTCTACAGGTCGTCACCTTTTCCAAATTGCTAAGGAAACACCAAATAGTAAAGTCATGAAAGCTTTGAAGCTAGATACTTTGTCACGTAATGGTATTCCTTCACGTGCTATCATTGTTTCAGCCATTGTAGTATGTGTTTCAGCCTTCATCAATGTCTTGCCTGGTGTATCTGATGCATTTGCTTTGATTACGGCATCATCATCAGGTGTCTACATCGCTATCTATATCTTGACCATGCTTGCTCATCTCAAGTACCGTAAATCTCAAGAGTTCATGGCAGATGGATTCCTTATGCCAGCCTACAAGATTCTTAATCCATTGACTATCCTTTTCTTCATCTTCGTCTTTGTTTGTCTCTTCTTGCAAAAGTCAACAGTTGTCGGAGCTATTGGGGCAGCCATCTGGATTGTCGTATTTAGTATCTATAGTAACTGGAAACATAGTAAATAAATCAATCTAGCTCACCTTTATGGTGAGTTTTTTGTTGCAAAAAAGGACACAAGGTGTCCCAGTTATTAGTTATGCAATACTTTCTTGATTTCCGTGGTGAAAGAAGCCACCTAAGAGGCCCTTGCTACGATGGAAAATAGCAGGCTTATGATCGTTGTGTGAACGACCATTAACATCAAGTTTAGCCCATTCAAGAGCCTGGTAGGCATTTCGGTCTGAAACTGTAGATGTCCCAATATAGCTATAAATACCTGCCTGAGCAAGAATAAACCCTTGTAGTTGACGAATATGCTCATCATTGAGTGCTTCAGAAAAATGGATTTTAACTGTCTTATAAGTCAAGGCTTGGACAGACTCAACGATAGGTGATTCTGCTAGGAGGTGCAAAAGTTCTTGATGCTTAGTAAAGTACTTATCATAGTCCATTGGAAGAATGATAGTATGGGCAATCCAATCTTCCAAGTTGGCTTTGGCTTTCTTACTGAGACCTTTTGCTGTGATACTGAGATTATCTATATTGAAAGGAAGCTGGTCGATGTGAGCAGTGTTTGAACCATATGCCTTTCTGAAAAGCGGTGTACTTGATAGAATATGTCCAGTGGGAGAAATAATAGCCAAGGCAGTTTCCTTGGTTTGGTAACCAAGCTCGTGGCATTCCATGCTAGCGTATGTATCTTTAAATTCAATAATTGCTCTTGTTTTCATCGTGTAACTCTCTTTCTGTTAGTTTATAAACTAACAATAGTTTATCATGACTTATAATCTTGGTCAAGATTTTACCTTCAAAAACAAAAAATATTTTTGTAAGGGCTTGCAAAAATATTTGAACTCTGATAAGATAGAACCATAGCAAAAGGATTGTTACTGGTCAGCAGGCAAAACCTAGATAAATACGAAAAACTAATGGGAGTAGTGTATGCTTATCCCAATTGGTTCTTGGTATTTATTTAGGTTTTTTTCGTTGAAAAAGCCTCAAAGAAAACTAGAATCCTAGACAAGAAAGGAGCCCTTATGGCTAAATATACTGAATTAGCTGAGGACATTCTCAAACACGTTGGTGGCAAGGAAAATGTCAATAGCTTGAAACACTGTGTGACACGTTTGCGCTTTGATTTGAAAGATGAATCTAAAGCAGATGATGACTACCTTAAGAACCGTGACGGTGTTGTTACTGTTGTTAAGGCAGGTGGACAATATCAGGTGGTTATCGGTAACCATGTGCCTGATGTTTATGCGGAGGTTCTCCAAGTTGGTGGTCTTCCAGCAGGTGGAAGTCTTGATCTTGATGAGGGGGATGCACCAAAGGGAAATCTCTTTGACCGCTTTGTATCTTTGGTATCAAGTATTTTCCAACCTTTCCTTGGGCCTTTGGCTGCAGCCGGGATTATCAAAGGAATAGTCGCTGTCATGGCAGCATGTGGCCTGTCAGCTGCAACAAGCCCTATGTATGTCATCTTGAATGCAGCAGGAGATGGTTTCTTCCAGTTCTTGCCAATCTTGATTGCCTTGACATCTGCTCGTCGTTTCAAGGTTAATGAGTTTACAGCTATTGCGATTGCAGCGGCACTTGTTTATCCTGATATTGCTACGATGGTGACTGCTCTTCAGAAAGCTGGTCAAGGTCATGTTCTAGGAGTTATTCCATTTGCGCTTCCTGCAGGGGGCTACCTCTCAACTGTAATGCCTTCTATCTTGGCAATCTGGGTGGCTTCATACATTCAAAAATTCTTTACTAAGATTACTCCAGATGTCATTAAAGTCTTCGTAGTACCTTTCTTTACATTGATTATTACGGTACCATTAACATTCTTGGTGGTGGGACCAATTGCCAACACTTTCTCTGATGGATTGACAAGTCTTTTCCAAGCGATCATGAACTTTAGTCCGATTGTCTTTGGTCTTGTACTTGGTATCCTATGGCAAGTCTTGGTTATGTTCGGAATGCACTGGGCACTTGTTCCCCTTGCTATCTTAGATGTGGCAACAAACGGAAGTTCTATTATTCTTTCGGCAGCTATTCTTCCATGTTTCACGCAAACAGGTGTATTGGGAGCTATCATGCTTAAAACGAAAGAAGAAAAAGTCCGTACCATCTCTATGCCAGCCTTCATTTCATCTATTTTTGGGGTTACAGAACCTGCTATCTATGGGGTAACCCTTCCAATGAAAACGCCATTCTACATTTCATGTGGTGTTTCAGGACTTATGGGGGCTGCCATGATGGCCCTAGATATTAAGATGTATTCAATAGGTGGTCTGGGTGTCTTTGTCTTCCCAAGCCTTATTGGGCCTGACGGTAACCTTTCTAAAGTTATCTTTGCCATTATTATTGCCATTGTGGGTGGTGTTCTTGCCTTCCTCATCCAACTCTTTGTACGAGTACCAAATCTATACGGTGGTGGAGCAGCTAAGGTTGAGGAAAAAGCTGAAGAAGCTGCACCTGCTCCTAAGGAAATTCAACAAGAAATTATTGCGAGCCCACTTATCGGGAATGTTGTCCCACTTGACCAAGTTCCTGACCAAGTCTTTGCCTCAGGGGCTATGGGTAAAGGTATCGCTATTGACCCTACTGATGGGGTAGTTGTCGCACCAGCTAAGGCAACTGTTAATTTAGTCTTCCCTACTGGTCATGCGATTGGTTTGACAACTGAAAATGGTGCAGAGCTTCTCATTCATATTGGTATGGACACTGTTTCTCTTGCTGGTAAAGGCTTCAAGACCTATGTGGAAGCAGGTCAAGTTGTAGAAGCAGGACAAAAACTTATAGAATTTGACCTAGCAACTATCCGAGAGGCTAAATTACCAGTTATCACGCCAGTTATTGTGACCAATACAGCTGACTTTGATGATGTCTTAACGACTAAAGAAGCTCGTGTTAACACTGGTGACTATCTCCTCACTGCTGTTAAATAAAAAAGAAATCCGAGAATCAACTTCTCGGATTTTTGTTTATTTGAATTTGTAGTCTTTAACAACTTCAACGGAATTAACCGTTACATTTTCTTTTGGTTTGCTGTTGTCATCGACTTCAAGGTTAGCAATGGTATCAACGACATCCATGCCTTTGATGACTTGTCCAAAGACAGTATATTTGGTATCACCAGCTGGGTAACCGCCTTTTTTGTAGGCGTCAATGATAGGTTTTGGATAGCCGGCATTTCCTAGTTGCTTGCTTTGATCGTCCTTGTTTTGAACAATGTAGAATTGGCTGCCGTTTGAATTCTTAGCACCAGTATTGGCCATAGCAAGTGCGCCACGGATGTTGTAGAGGAATGGTGTAGGCTCAACAGCGAAACCTTTCTTCCAGATAGATTCTCCGCCAGTACCGTCACCCTTAGGGTCACCACTTTGAATCATGAAGTCCTTGATGACACGGTGGAAGGTAAGTCCATCATAGTATTTGTCCTTGGCATGTTTCAAGAAGTTTTCAGAAGCCTTTGGAGCAAGTGTAGGGAAGAGTTTGACTGTGATATCACCCTTTGAAGTGTGGAGGATAACTTCAGCTTCGTCCTTACCAACCTTGTCAGACAACTGTGGAAAGGCATCTTTTCCAGATTTTTGGGCTTTTTCTAATTGTTTAGTGAATATCTTATTATCAACATAAGCATCTCCACGAACGGCGCGTGCGATGTTCTCACGAAAGGCAAAACCTAGGCCTGCGATAACAAGTACAATAATTAATGGAATGTACTTTTTAATGTTTTTCATATATAACTCCTTTGGTGCATTATACCTACTATTGTAGCAGAAAAAAACCTTTTGGGAAACGGTTAACAGAGGTCTTTAAATATGGTAGAATGGGATTATCAACAAGAAAATGAACAATGGGACTAGATATAGGGAAAAGGTTGCCTCAGGCTAAAAAGTGAGGTCTGACTTTTGAAAGGACGCATGCTACTTGCTCTTATCAGAGATAGGTGTCTAAATCCTAACTATAGAAAACTTCGCTAAGCTGAAGGGACCTCTTGTTTGGATTTCTTGAAAAAAGGAGATTTTTATGTCAACTAAAGCAGAATGGGCTGAACTCTTTGAGTCGGTACACGGGCGTAAGCCTAGCCCCCAAGAATTTTTGGATGCTAAAGCAGCTGACTTTGATACAAGTGCTTTGGCTGCTCAAGCAGCATCTGTAGAAGCACCAGCTAATGAACCTGTCGCTGAAGAAGTAGCTCCAGAACCAGTTGCTACTGAAGAAGTCACAGAACAAGATGACATCGCAGATGTGGCTGAAACAGCTGAGGATGCCGTCGCAGAACAAGCAAGCAGTGAATCACCATTTGGTGCAGAAGCTTTCTCAGAAGCACCTGTGCAACAACCAACACCACAATTTGATTCAAGCATGTTTGAAAAGGCACCTATCTCTTCAGCTCAAGGATTTGGAACAGTTCCTAATCCAGCAGCAGCTGGCTCAGCAGATAAACCTCTTTTCAATCTTATCTTGCCAATTGTAGCGATTGCACTTTCAGTAATCTTTGCAGTCTTGGCATGGTTTGTAAGTCCTGCTTGGCTCTTCATCATCTTGACAGTCCTCGCAGTTGCGGTGGCAGTTGTTTCACTTGTCTTTAGCCTTAAATCAAGCAAGAAATTGCTTTCAATCATCGCAACAGGTGTTGCTGGTCTCATGCTCTTTGTGTCTATTGGTGGTTTGATTTTCCAAATCTCTCAAAACGCTAGTGATAACACAAGCTCAAGCAAGACATCAAAAGTTGCTGATAAAGACGATGATGCTGACAAGAAAAATGATGACAGCGATTCAAAATCTGACTCTAAATCTGATTCAAAAGGTGATAGCACTGACGTCAACGATTACATTGACAAAAATGCTAAATTTGACTGGAATGAATCTAAGTTCCAGAAATTGAAAGTCGGTAAAGATACCGTTAAGTCTATCATCAAGACTTATGGTAAGGCTTCTGATGCACAAATCTCTGGCGATGAGATGAAGTTGAACTACTCTGGTAAAGACTATGGTGAAAGTGTTTACCTAACCTTTACGAAACAATATGACGGTACATTTATCTTGTCATATGCTTCAGGTAGATTCCCTCAAGATAAGGTAGAAGTTGATAAGTCTTATAAAGCTGACTGGACAAAAGAACAGTTTGATGCTCTCAATAAGGGGGATTACACTGATCCATCAAACGGTACAAAACTTGAAGATGTCGTTAAGGATCACCCTAAAGCTTCAAGTGCAGAATACACGATTTCAACATCTCGTCAAGGTGAATTCAAAAAAGAAATGACTATTTCTTATAGTGATTATAAGGCTGAAGATGGCAAACTCAAGAGTGTTTACTTGTCATTTGATACCAAAGAAGGTGAAGATACATTCTACCTTACTTATAAATCAGGTCCAGATGAGGATTAATTAAGGGACAGGAGGGGAAACCTTCCTGTTTTTTCTTGATAAAAGGAGAAAACTATTGAAATTCTTAAATTATACATTCGAGCAAAGCCAGTCTTTTGTCACTAAGGGAACTGTAGACAAGCTCAATCAAAAAGGGAGCTGGAAACGATTTATTGGCTTGTTTATCACTTCAATTGTTATTTATTTCTTCTCCATTGCTATGCCCATGTTTATAAAAGGATTGACGCTTGATCAAAATCCAACATTTTCTTGGATTCAGTGGCCAATCATTTTTTTCTATGTAGTCATGTATCTGGTCTATCTTTTCTTTTCAATAAAGCACAGAAGAAGCCCGATGAAACTAAAATTTTGCACCTACTTTTACATGGTAGTCTTACTCGCTATCTTTACAGTATGTGCTGGTATAATGATGATGACACGACGAAATATTGTCAGCATACTATCGGGGGCTATGTTTCTTCTATCCATTTATTACTTGATTCGAACGGTTCCTCGTAAACTGAAAGAAGCTGTTGAAAGTCAGACAGAGTTTAGCCCTATGGCAGCACTTGTGACTGAAAAGATTTCAGATGGCTTGGTCTTTTTAGGTGGAACGGGGATTACAGCTGGGCTGGTACTGTTTGACCGCTCTACCGGGAGCGACATCAGAGGGAGTATTGATGCAGTTTTGATGCCCCTAATGCCTGCTATTTTTGTCTTTGCGACTTATGTCTTTTCCATTGATTTGCTACGAGGTTATTACCTCTTCAAATACTCTGAGCAATATAGAGAGCAGTTTGGCTACTCAGCTAAGGA
>OIZF01001488.1_pt1 | contig 13489 bp, 8 predicted proteins | sample 1588471 | NCBI WGS metagenome assembly OIZF01 (sample SAMN03283279) | human gut metagenome | biome: human-associated habitat; material: feces | host: Homo sapiens | place: Peru | collected 2012
GTCATCATGGCGGTGATGTCGCTGCGGCCAAAAAGGTGCTGCAGCAGCAGGGAAAGCGCCAGCATCACGCCGCCCGCCACGACAAACGGCAGCATGTGGGAGATGCCGCTCATCAGGTGGCCGTAGTATTCGCGGCCCAGCTCCTTCCAGTCGCTGGTGCGGAAGGCGTGCCCGCCGCGGTAGACGGGAGCCTTGCCGGAAACAGCCTTTTCCAGCAGGCTGTCCGCGTCGCGCACGGCATCCCCTGCCGAGGCATAGACCAGCCGCTTGCCGACGAACCGCGCCAGCGGGATCGAGCGATCCACCGCCACGATCACGCACTCTGCGGCTTGGATCTCATCCTCGGTCAGCTCGTCGTTGACACCGGCAGCACCGTTCGTCTCGACCTTCAGCGTCAGGCCGCGGGCCTGCGCAGCCTGCTGGAGTGCCTCCGCCGCCAGATAGGTGTGCGCGATGCCGGTGGGGCAGGCCGTCACGGCCAGCAGCCGGCAGCCGGGCTCGGCGGCGCCCGGCGCTGCGTCAGACGGGGCAGACGGCGGCTCCTGCGCATCCTGCTCCTCCCGCGCGGAGATGGCGCGGCAGAATGCCTCGGGGGTCTCGCTCTCCCGCAGACGGGCGCAGAAGTCGGTGTCCAGAAAGAGCGTCGCCAGCTCGGCCAGCACCTGTACGTGCAGGTCGTTGGCCTCGGCGGGGGCGGCGATCATCACCAGCAGGTCCAGCGGCTTGCCGTCCGGTGTGTCGCAGGGCAGCGGCGGGTCCAGCGTCAGCGCAGCCAGCTGCAGCTGCCTGACGGCGGTGCTTTTGGCGTGCGGAATGGCCAGACCGTTGCCCACGCAGACGCCGCCCAGCGCCAGCCGGGCGCGGACGTCCGCCGCAAACACAGCGGTGTCAGTCAGATTGTCAGTCCTGTCCAGCAGTGTAACCAACTGCTGCACTGCACCGGTGAGCGAGTCCGCCCGCTGGCGCAGTGCGACGCAGTCAGGCCGCAGGTAGTTGGCAATGCGCATGGTTTGAGCCTCCGTTTGGTGCCGCTGTGCTCCGGCAGCTGTCGATGCAGCGCGGCTTTTGCGGCGCGGTATTACTAAAAAAGCGGTTCCGCCGCAACGGAACCGCTATGAATGCTGTAAAAATTAGTTGAGCAGGGTCTTCTCGGTCTCGGGATCGAACAGGTGGATCTTGTTGGTATCCAAAGCAACGGTGACCTTGTCGCCGCGGCGAGACTTGGAGGTGGGAGCAACGCGAGCCATCAGGTTCTGGCCCTGGTAGGTCAGGTACAGATAGATCTCAGCGCCCATCAGCTCGGAAACCTCGACCTCAGCGCTCAGGTGGCTGTTGGGATGCTTGGCCAGGAACTCCTCGTCGTCCTTGATGTCCTCGGGACGGATGCCGACCTTCAGGGTCTTGCCGACGTAAGCATCCAGCTTGCCGTCAGCGGTCTTCTCCTTGGGCAGCGGGACCTCGGTGCCGGCCAGATCAACGGTGAACTGATCGCCGGCCTTCTTCAGGGTGCCGTCCAGGAAGTTCATCTGGGGGCTGCCGATGAAGCCTGCAACGAACATATTGCAGGGCATATCGTACAGGTTCTGCGGGGTATCGACCTGCTGGATGATGCCGTCCTTCATAACCACGATACGGTCGCCCATGGTCATAGCCTCGGTCTGGTCGTGGGTAACGTAGATGAAGGTGGTAGCCAGCTTCTTGTGCAGCTTGATGATCTCGGTGCGCATGCTGGTACGCAGCTTTGCATCCAGGTTGGACAGAGGCTCGTCCAGCAGGAAGACGGCCGGGTTACGGACCATTGCGCGGCCCAGAGCAACACGCTGGCGCTGGCCGCCGGACAGAGCCTTCGGCTTACGGTCGAGCAGGTGCTCGATCTCCAGGATCTTGGCAGCCTCGTGGACGCGGCGGTCGATCTCGTCCTTCGGGGTCTTGCGCAGCTCCAGACCGAATGCGATGTTCTTGTAAACGGTCATGTGGGGATACAGAGCGTAGCTCTGGAACACCATGGCGATATCGCGATCCTTCGGGGGAACGTCGTTGATCAGACGGCCGCCGATGTACATCTCGCCCTTGGAGATCTCCTCCAGGCCGGCGATCATGCGCAGGGTGGTGGACTTGCCGCAGCCAGAGGGGCCGACGAAGATGATGAATTCCTTATCCTGGATCTCCAGGTTGAAGTCGGTAACAGAAGGAGCGGTAGCGCCCGGATAGATCTTGTAAATGTGCTGGCAGCTAATCGAAGCCATAGGTCATTTGCCTCCATTATTTTTATCAGGTTCGCACCGCTTCTTGACGAGGGGTGCATTCGTTGTTATTATAATAGCAGATTATTTTGTGATATAAAATAGCATTTTATTGATTTGAGGTGTCAGATATTGATTTTTGATTGGAGCACCACCGCCGCGCTGGCCTCGGTGCAGGATGTCCAGCCCGAAAGCCCCCTCACGCTGGCGGGCGAAGGGCTGTGGGTGTGCCTGGTCTCCAGCGGAAAATGCACGGCTTCGCTGCCCGCTGCCGGGCCGTCCCCGGCGGGGTCGGCTCTCGTCCTGCCGCCCCAGAGCGCGTCTGCCGGCCATCTGATTTTGAGCCGTGCCCCGCTGGCCCTTGCCCCGGAGGGCGGCTGCCATCTGCTCTGCATCCAGCTCACCGGGCAGGCGGCGGTGCAGTTCCTCGCCGGGCTGACCGAGCTGCCCTTTCTGGCCCGCGGCGAGACCTGTCCTGCCGCCGCCGAACTGATGGGGCGGCTGGCCGCAGAGGCCGGGGCAGAGCTTCTCGGCACCCCGCACAGCCGCGCCGTCAGCCAGCTCGCCTTTGCACTGCTGTGCGAGCTGTCGGGGGCCGACAGCGCTGCGCCCTCCCTGCCGCCCCTCGTCACCGCCGCCATCGAGGACATCCGCCAGAACTACGCGGGCCTCTACGGCGTGGAGGAGCTCAGCGAGCGGCTGGGCGTCTCGAAAAGCCACCTCGTCCGCACCTTCACGGCCGCAGTGGGGGTGCCGCCGGGGCGGTATCTGACCACCGTCCGCATCGAAGCGGCCATGCGTCTGCTCCTCCACCGGGAATACACGCTGGACGTCATCGCCAGCCTGTGCGGCTTTTCCGGGGCGAACTACCTCTGCCGCGTCTTCAAAAAAGAGACCGGCCACTCCCCCGCGCAGTGGCGGGCCATGGCCGGTCAGGCAGTGCGCCCCCTCTCGCCCGCCGAAAGCAAACGGGAGCAGGAGCTTTATATCTAATGTACGGGGCTGCTCTGCCCCGCTTTTTTATGCCCTTCCGGCCTTCCGCTTCAGCAGGAAGACGGTCAGCGGCAGTGTGATGGCCTCCGAGACCGGGAACGCCGCCCAGACGCCGTTCATCCCGAACAGTGCGCTCAGCACCAGCGAACAGACCACGATGGCCACCATGCCGCGGCACAGCGAGGTGATGGAGGCTTCCGCCGGGCGGTTGACCGCCCCCAGATAGCCCGCCGCCACGATGTTGCAGCCCGCGAAGAAGTACCCCACAAAGTAGATGCGCATTCCGCTGTGGGCAAACTCAGCCATGAGCGCGGAGTTCTCGCTGTTGAAGAGGGCCGTCAGCGCATCGGTATACCCAAACACGACGCCGTACAGCAGCGCCGCCAGCCCCAGCGCCGTGCCGCAGCCCAGCAGCAGGAGCTTTCTGGCCCCGGCCATCTCATTTTTGCCGTAGCACTGGCTCACCAGCGGCTGAGCGCCCTGCGCCACGCCGTTGAAGATGGCCGTTGCCACCAGCGCAAAGTTCGCCACGACGCCATAGGCCGCCACAGCCACATTGCCCGCCAGGCGCAGCAGTAGGAAGTTGAAAACGGTGGTCGTCACGCCGGAGGAAAGCTCCCCGACAAAGCCGGAGATGCCCAGCTGGCAGCTCTGGGCCAGCAGCCTGACGGACGGTGCCTTGCGCACAAAGGTGATGGTGTTGCTCTTCTTTATAAAATGTGCACTGCACACGGCAATGCTCAACATCGGCGAAATGGCCGTTGCCAGCGCCGCACCGGGCAGACCCAGGCCCATCGGGAAGATGAAGATGTAGTCGAACACCACATTGAACAGACTGCCGCTCAGCGTCGCCACCATGGCCAGCGAGGGATCGCCGTCGTTGCGGACGAAGGACGCCACCACATAGTTGCACATAAAGAAGGGGGTGAACATCAGAAAGATGCGGGCATAGTTCATGCCCAGCGCCACGATGTCCGCATCGCCGCCCATCAGCCGCAGCAGGCCGTCCGGGCGGAAGATGCCCACCAGCATGAACGGCACCGCCAGGATGCAGACGCTGAAAATGGCATTGGAGAAATAGCGCTGCGCCCGCGCATCCCCCTGCGCCCGCAGGATGGCATAGCGGGTGGCCGCGCCCAGACCAATCATCGAGCCGAAGGCAAAGATGAGATTATAGATGGGCAGGCAGAGGTTCAGCAGGGTCACGCCGTCGGTGCCCGCCGCCTGCGCAATGAAATAGGTATCCGCCAGGATGTAGCACGACGTTCCCAGCAGGCCGAAAATGTTCTGGGAAACATATTTGAAAAACTGCTTTGTCAGGTTCATGAAGCGTCCTTTCTGTCCATTCTTACACTTGTTCGCCAGTTTAGCACAGTTTTACGTAAAATGTCAATCTCGTGCGGCAGACCGCTCCCACCGGAACGGTTGCTTTCCCCCCAGCCGCACGAGGGGAGTTTTCCCGGCGATGCGGCTCATATAGAGCTCCCGCCAGATTTCCCGTTGACGAATCGCTTTTACCGGGTGTATACTTGTACCCTATTTTGATGGAAAGGAGGGAGCCGCCATGCCGGAAAAGCCCCTGCTCTGCCTGGGCGAAGCCTGGCTGGAACTGACCGCCGACACGCCGCCGGAGCTTGCCGGACAGTTTCAGGTGCAGGTCGGCGGCTGGGGGGCCGGACTCTGCCGCGCCTACACCCGCTGCGGCGGGCGGGCGGTGCTTCTCTCCCAACTGGGGGCCGACCCCTTTGGCCGCAAGGCAGCAGCCCAGCTGGCGGCAGACGGCATGGACTGCTCCCGCCTCTGCTTCACGGATGCAGCCCCCACCCCGGTGGTCTTCTCCGGCGCGGGCGAGACGCTCCCCTATCGCACCCGCTCCTCCGAGCTTTGCTATGCCCCGGAACAGCTGGACGCCGACACTTTCCGGGACGCCTTCGCTCTCTGCTTCTCCTCCGCCTGCCTGCTGGACTCCCCCGCCCGGCTAACCCATCTCAAGGCTATTGCCGCCGCACGGGACGTCGGCACCTTCGTCTGCTATGCGCCCCGGATGACCGAGTCTGCGCCCTTCTGGCCGGATGCTGCTTCTCTGCGGGAAACAGCCCGCGCATTTTTTCCACAGGCGGACGTTTTGTTGTTGAAAAGCAGCGACCTTTTTCCGCTGTTTGGCTCCCATGAGCTGCGCACGGCCCTGTTTGCCCTTTTTTCCGGCCATGTTCAGCTGATTTTTTATGCCGATTCGGAAAATATTCATCTTTTTACACGGAGCGTACTGCTTTCTGCGGCAAAAAACGACCTTACCGAGGCCGAACTGCTCCACCGGCTCTGCCGCCTGAACACCTGGCCGGACAAGCTGGCCGGCCTGCGGGAAAGTACGCTCCGCAAGCTCTTATTCTGAGCTGCCTTTCATCTGCCCCCGTACAACGCACAAGACCCCCGGCCTGCGCCGGGGGTCTTGTGCTGCATTCTGCCAAAAACGCAAAAACAGGCAGCGCCGTGGAAAGGAGGAGAAAGCGGCGCTGCCTGTCGTATGAGAACTCCCAAACAGTTGCGGTTGTCAGGAGATGGTTGGTAGTCTGCCCGCCGCATTGGCTATTGCCTCGCATCAGCGGGGGACAGTGTTTTTTTCAAAGGGGGCCGCAGCATCGGTTTTCTGCCGAGGTGTGCGGTTTTCATTGCCTGCATTGGCATCCTGCGGGAGGATCGTTCGTTCCTCCCTGACTGCACCCTTATTGTACCGGATAAAAATGGAGTTTCTTTGTGAGGTTTTTGAACAAATTGAAAATATAGCAGTTTGCGGATGTTGCTTGTGCATTAAAAACGCAAACTGCTATAAGTGTGAAAATTCGCTCATGGCTTCCTCCCCTTTTGTACCGCCTATGGGTCAGGGCCTCCCACTTTCGGCCCTTTCCATTGCAGCCGCCGCAGCCTTCCGGGCCTTTTTGCAGCGGTACATCTCCCGGTCGGCCTGGTCTTTCACGGCCAGCAGGTCCTCCCCCGAAATGGGTGCCGACCCCAGGGACACTCTGGGCAGACAATGCACGACCTCACGCCGCAGTGCCAGCCAACGCTCAAATTCCTGCGCGCACCAGGCCTCCCGGTCTGCGTTTTCCAGCAGCACACAGAACTCGTCGCCGCCGATGCGGTAACAGTAGCCGCAGTGGGCATAGGCTTTTTTGATGCAGTGGGCGATCTCGGCCAGGCAGACGTCTCCCTGTAAGTGGCCGTAGCGGTCGTTGACCTGCTTGAAGTCGTCCACATCGAACACCACCAGCACCCCGCCGCTGCGGCGCATCTCTGCGGTGCGGTTCAGGTAGCTGTTCTGGTTCAGCAGCCCGGTGAGGGCATCCAGCTGGTTCCACATCTCACTGCAATAAATAAAGTACAGCACCGACAGCAGGGTAACGCACAGCCATGTAACGTGGAGGCTCGGCAGAGCCACCTGAATGATGGTCTCGATGGTCAGAAAGAGCATCAGGGGGTAGATCAGCACCCGGCTGCGGTTCTGAAACTCCCACGCCGTGACGATGGTGGACGCCGAAAGGTACACGATGGCCGCAAGGTACATCAGGATGTAAATGCAAAAGTAAGGCCCGCGGGAATAGACGTTGTCTTCGCTGACGGAGAACACCAGCCCGGCGGGGATGGACAGGGCAAGGAACAGCAGGTAGCACCCCTCGCAGCACACGGCCGCCCGGAACCAGAAGTTCACCATTTTCTTCCGGTCCATGACGTACACCAGGCAGAGGGACACCGCCGGGGAGAGGCCGAACCCCAGATAGTTGGACAGGATGTTCAGCCAGCGGTAGCCCGCCGGTGCGCCATCCACCGCCAGCGTTACAACCTCCAGCACCGAGATCCCCGCAATCAGCGCAAAGGCCAGAAAAAATCCCCGTTTTTGCTTTTTGTTCAGGGATTCGCTGAACTTTGTGAGGATGCACATGAAGCTCAGCACAAAAAGGTCAATGGCCGTCAAGACATAAAAATAACCGTTCATTGTAAGACATTTCACCTTTGGATTTCTGTAATCAAGGCACGTATATGCTATTTTAGTATATCACGTTGCAGTGTCTTTCTCAACCAGACCCCGCGTTCTTTTACATTTTCGCGGCCAAAGGCCCCGGAATGCTTCATCGGCGGCTTTGCTTCCGTTGCTCCTGTCGGGACAGGGCACAGACCACCTCAATATGTTCGCTGTTCGGGAACATATCGACCGGGGTGAAGCCCTCGGCCCGGTAGCCTTTTTTCGTCAGAAGAGCCAGGTCGCGGGCCATGGTCTCCGGGTTGCAGCTGACATAGACCACCCGTCTGGGGGCCATGCGGGCGACGCTCTCGATGAACTGGGGCGTTGAGCCTTCGCGGGGCGGGTCCATGAAGATGACGTCGGCCCGCTCCCCGGCGGCAGCGGCTTCGCAGATCCAGGCCGTGGCGTCGGCGGCAAAGAACCGGGCGTTTTTGACGCCGTTATGCTTCGCGTTGCCGATGGCGTCATGCACTGCATCCCGGTTGAGTTCCACGCCCACCACCTGCTTTGCCCGGTCGGCAGCGGTCAGGCCGATGGTGCCGATGCCGCAGTAGGCATCCAGCACGACCTCTCTTCCGGTCAGCTGGGCGGCCTCCACGGCCAGACCGTAGAGCACCGCCGTCTGCACCGGGTTCACCTGATAGAAGCTGCGGGGGCTGAGCGCGTAGGTCTTGCCGCAGAGTTCATCCAGAATGAACCCCTTGCCGTAGAGCACCTTTTCCTGCTCGCCCAGCACAACGCTGGTGCGGCGGGGGTTGTAGTTCTGCACGATGGTCGTCACGGGGACCTGCCGCTTTTCGGCCTCTGCCAGCAGGGCGCGGACAAAGTTCTTTGCGCCGGGCAGAATGGGCTGGGCCGTGACCAGCACCACCATCACCTGCCCGGTGGCGGCGCCCCGGCGCAGCAGGCAGTGGCGGAGCAGGCCGGTGCCCTGATCTTCCCGGAAAGGCTGATACCGGCAGGCCGCTGCCGCCGCGCGGACGGCTTCCAGCACGGTGTCCAGCACCTCGTCTTCCAGCAGGCAGCGCTCCACCGGCAGCACCTTATGGGTCCCGGCGGCATAGATGCCGGACACGAGTTTTCCACCCTGCCCGGCGGCAAAGGTCGAGATCACCTTATTCCGATAGTGGTAGGGCGTCTCCATCCCCCGGATGGGGTGCACCGGGCCGTATCTGCCCAGCAGGGCGCGGACTTTTTCCTCTTTCTGCTTCAGCTGGTCTGCATAGGGCAGTTCCAGCAGCGGGCAGCCGCCGCAGTTCTTTGCACGATTTTTACAAGTCATCGTTCTTTCCTCCTCTTTCCTGCTCGCTGTCCAGCCAGCGAAGCCCCATCGTTCCGGCTCTGCGAAAGCCGTTTCGTCCAGCACAGCCAATACCGGCCTGCCAAAGGCTCTCCCTTCGGGAGAGCTGGCACGCGAAGCGTGACTGAGAGGGCTCACCCATATGGGTCATACAGATCGTATTCTTCGGCTTCGGCGTGCTTTTCTTCCAGCACGGCCATCGCCTGTTCCAGCTGGCTCTGGGAGCAGCCGCTTTCACTGACAAGGGCGCGGACGGCCTCGGCCAGGTCGCCGCCAAAGACGGCATCCAGCCGCTGGCGCATGGTCCAGACGCCGTAGGCGCGTTTTGTGAGGGTGGGCGTGTAGGTATTGCGGTTCTGCTCCTTGCCGCTCTTCACCCAGCCCTTGTCTTCCAGCCGGTAGAGAAAATTCAGCACGGTGGCCGGCCGCCAGCCTTTTGCGGCCAGCTTCTCCCCGATGTCCCGCCGGGAGGCGGGCTGTTTGCAGCTCCACACGGCCAGAAGCACCTGTTCTTCCGCCGCCGAAAGCGGCCTCATACGGTCCGGGATGCCATACATTGCAGGGTTCGCCCTCCTTTTTTGATTTTACATTTGTCTCTGTTTGCTTGATTTTACCGAAAAGTCCTGCTTTTTTCAAGGGCAGAATTTCGGCCGTTCTGCCCTTTTTTCGGTCTATTTTACATTTGTCTCTGTTTGTGTATTTGTATAAAATACATTTGTGCGTTCCGTGCTTTCAGTGCGCGGTCAGGCGAACATCTTTGTGCAAAGATGCTCTTGTTTTCGCACCCTCAAAACCATTATACTACGGACAAAACCAGAGCACAATGCCGCCGGAGATTCGGGCGGCGCGGAATCAGGAAAGGGAGAGTACATTATGGCACGAGTTTACAATTTCAGCGCAGGCCCCAGCATGCTGCCTGAAAAGGTCCTGAAACAGGCCCAGGCCGAACTGCTTGAATACGGCAGCAGCGGCCAGAGCGTGATGGAGATGAGCCACCGCAGCAAGTGGTTCGATGCCATCATCACCGAGACCGAGGCCACGCTGCGCCGGGTGATGAACATCCCCGACAACTACAAGGTCGGCTTCTTCCAGGGCGGTGCGACCCAGCAGTTCGCCATGGTGCCGCTGAACTTCATGACCACCGGCAAGGCCGACTACCTTGTCACCGGCAACTTCTCGAATCTGGCCGCCAAGGAAGCCGCCAAGTTCGGCGAAGCGAACATCGTGGCCTCCAGCAAGGACAAGAACTTCACCTACATCCCGGATGTGAACGCCATCGCCTACGACAAGGATGCCAGCTACATCCACATCTGCCAGAACAACACCATCTTCGGCACCCAGTACGTCGAAGTCCCGCAGGTGGAGGGCATCCCGCTGGTGGCGGACATGAGCTCGATGATCCTTTCCAAGCCTGTGGACGTGACGAAGTACGGCTGCATCTACTTCGGTGTGCAGAAGAACGTTGCCCCCGCCGGCATGGCCATCGCCATCGTCCGGGACGACCTGCTGGGCCACGCCGCTGACACCGTGCCCACCATGATGAACTACACCACCCTGCTGGCCAAGGACAGCATGTACAACACACCCCCCTGCTGGTGCATCTACATGACCGGTCTGGTGCTTCAGTACCTCGAAAACGACATCGGCGGTCTGGCCAACATGCAGAAGATCAACGAGGCCAAGGCCAAGGTGCTGTACGATTACCTCGATGGGCAGGACTTCTTCACCAACCCCGTCGAGCACCGCTACCGCAGCACGATGAACGTCACCTTCACCAGCCCCAACGCCGATCTGGACAAAAAGTTCTGCGCCGAGGCTGCAGAGGCAGGCTTCGTCAACCTGAAGGGCCACCGCCTCGTCGGCGGAATGCGCGCCTCCATCTACAACGCCATGCCCGCCGAAGGCGTTGACAAGCTGGTCGATTTCATGGAGCAGTTCCGGAAGGAGAATGCGTAATGTTTACCATCAAAACCTTGAACGCCATCAGCCCGGTGGGCCTGGCGAAGCTGAACAAAAACCTTTTTGACGTCTCGGTGGGTGCCGACGCGCCGGACGGAATCCTCGTCCGCAGCGCCGACCTGCTGAACACCACCTTCAACGAGAATCTGCTGGCCATTGCCCGCGCCGGTGCCGGTGTGAACAACATCCCGCTGGACCGCTGCAGCGAGCAGGGCATCGTGGTCTTCAACACCCCCGGTGCCAACGCCAACGCCGTGGCTGAGCTGGTCATCGGGATGCTCATTGCCGGCAGCCGCAATGTGGCCGCCGCCGCCCAGTGGACGCAGGGCCTTGCGGGCGACCCCGCTCTGGCCAAGAGCGTGGAAAAGGGCAAAAAGCAGTTCGTGGGCAACGAGATCAAGGGCAAGACGCTGGGCGTCATCGGTCTGGGTGCCATCGGCTCCCGCGTGGCCAACTGCGCCATTGCGCTGGGCATGGAGGTCTACGGCTACGACCCCTACATCTCCATTGATGCCGCCTGGAACCTGAGCAGCCAGGTCCATCACTGCGTGAACCTGAACGACATGCTCCCCCTGTGCGACTACATCACCATCCATGTGCCCTATCTGCCCACCACCAAGGACACCATCAACACCCAGACGCTGTCCCTGTGCAAGGACGGCGTGAAGATCCTGAACTACGCCCGCGGCGAACTGGTGAACACCCCCGCCCTGCTGGAAGCGTTGGAGAACGGCCGGGTCTCCGGCTACATGACCGACTTCCCTGCCGAAGCGCTGCTGGGCAGGCCGGGCGTCATCTGCACCCCGCATCTGGGCGCTTCCACCCCGGAAGCCGAAGACAACTGCGCCGTCATGGCCGCGCAGGAGATCAGCGATTACCTCAAGAACGGCAACATCACCCACTCGGTGAACCTGCCGGAGGTCGTTCAGCCCCGTGCGGGCGGCCGGCGCATCTGCATCATCCACAAGAACGAGCCCGGCATGATCAGCCAGATCACAGCGCTGACCACCGAGGCCGGTCTGAACATCGAGAACATGGTCAACAAGAGCAAAAAGAACATGGCCTATACCATGCTGGATGCCACCGGTGCTGTGAACGCGGCTCTGGCCGACAAGCTGGCGGCGATCCCCGCTGTCATCCGGGTGCGCATCCTGTAATTTTCTGCCATTCTCCGTTTCCTATATTCCTGATCGCTGCATCCGCAGCCCAAAAAGCCTGAGGCCTTTTCTGCAAGGTCTCAGGCTTTTTGGGCTCTATTCTCCCGCAAAGAGGACGGTGCGGCCGTCCTCCTGCGCTCTAATGTGCCGCATTTCGCCAAAATCCGCATGGGTTTGCGGAAATTTTAACAAACTTTATGTTGCATTTGCTGTAACTTTGCGGTAAAATGAAGGAATGACGACTATGGAAATATCAGGAAACCGCGAGGACGATACTATGATGAAAAAGATCTCCCGCCGCTCGTTTTTACAGGCGTCCGGCGTACTGGCAGCCATGGCGGCTCTGACCGCCTGCGGCGGCAGCCAGACCGAGACCGGCAAAACAGCGGCTGCGCACGAAGCCGTCACCTTTATGGCACCTTATAAAGAGGTAGAAGCCTTTATTGAACAGGTGCACAGCGTTTACCCGGAAGTAAATGTTGAAATCGTTCCGTACAGCGGCGATAACACCACCACCTGTTTGCAGAACATGTTTGCGGCGGGCGATCTGCCGGACGTCTGCACCTTGACCTACTACGATCCCCAGATCGATCTGGTCTCCGACAAACTGCTGGATCTTTCCGGTTACGATTTTACCGACAACTATGTGGAGTCCCGTTTGCAGGATGTATTTGATAACGGCGCGATCTATCTGCTGCCCTCGACCTACAACTGCTACGGCATCACCTATAATAAGACCCTGCTGCGGGAATACGGCTGGGAACTGCCCAATTCTTTCACGGAGCTGGAAGAACTGGCTGCAAAGGCAAAGGAAGCCGGGGTCGATCTCTGTCTGACGCAGATCCAGTATCCGGGCTACGGTTTCCAGTATCTGTGCAACATTGCGGATGCCGATTTCCTCGGCACTCTGGATGGCAGACTGTGGCAGAAGGATTATCTGTCCGGCAAGGCGAACGTCAGCAACACCCCCGGCATGATGCAGGCGATGGCATACGTCCAGAAGTGGAAGGACATCGGGATGCTGAACGGCTCCGGCGATGCTCTTGACGATAACGTGACCCGGCAGAGGATGGCCGAGGGGAACACCCTGTTTTTGATCGGAAACAACAACGGCATTGTGGAGGCAGACGGCAACGCCGATAAATTCGGCCTGATGCCGTTTCTCTCGGAGGACGGCACCCAGAACGTTTTTGTGCTGAATGTGAACCGCTTCTACGGTCTGAATAAAAAGCTGAAACAGAACCCCCAGAAGCTGGAGGATGCGCTCAAGGTGATGCGTGTGCTTTCCACCGTTGCAGGCACCAGCGCTCTGCAGCCCGCAACGGCGCTGAAAAGCAGCCTGCTGCCCTTCAAGGACGCAAAGGCAGATGACACCTACTATGCTGACATCGCCGATGCCCTGAACGCAGGCAACACCGCGCCCTTTATCTATTCCGGCTGGGAAAACACCATCGTGACCACCGGCCTTAAAATGCTGGACTTCATGAAGGGCAACGCCACCATGGAGGATGTGATCCGGCAGCTGGACGAGGATCAGGATAGCGTGGTGAACAACACCCCGGATACCATCACCACCGTCACCGAAGAACTTTCGCAGGAGGACTGTGCCATGCTGGTGGGTCGCTGCTTTGCACAGGCTACCGGCAGTGACCTTGCGCTGGTCTCGCTGAGCACCTGGATCCCCGGCAACCCCACCGATCAGAACCACCACGGCGTAGCTGCCAAACTGTACGCCAAGGATATTACGGATTACGACCTTTCGGTCATCCTGCCCACCGGCTGGAACCGCACCATCCAGACCGTCACCCTGACCGGGCAG
>OIZF01001495.1_pt1 | contig 13469 bp, 11 predicted proteins | sample 1588471 | NCBI WGS metagenome assembly OIZF01 (sample SAMN03283279) | human gut metagenome | biome: human-associated habitat; material: feces | host: Homo sapiens | place: Peru | collected 2012
CGCATTTTTTTGAGGTTTTGTCAAGTATATTTTGAAATAAGTACAAAAAAATAGGTAGTCCCTTAACTTAATAGAAACTACCTACCATTGGTGCCTGACCCTTTCTATTCTTTATTAACAATTAATCATAACTTTCATATATACAAAAACTGGATAGCATCTCATCTAACAGATTACTACCCAGTTCTATTTACACAAATTATTTTTTAATTATACTGCCTCTACTCTAATAAAATCTTCCAGTGCTTTGATACTTCCAGTGTGAGACAATATTGCTCTTCTATTTCCCACGTCTGTCATGTCTAATACAATTACAGAGGTGTCATATCCCGCATTCTGTAGTGCCTCAAAATCCACTTTTGCAATCACGTCTCCCTGAGATACTACATCGCCTTCCTTTACAAACGATTCAAAGTACTTACCTTCTAATTTCACCGTATCAATACCTATGTGAATTAAAAATTCTTCTCCGTCTATTCCTGTGATTCCATAAGCATGTTTTGAAGAAAATGTAACGTTTATTGTACCAGATACCGGTGACACTATCATCTCTGAATTTGGAATAATTGCAGCACCTACCCCCAAAGCACCGGATGACATAACTTCATCCTTCACTTCTGAGAGTGCTATTGCATTTCCACCCACAGGTGCTGTAATTACTATCGGAGTCATCTCTTTTACATCCTGCTCCTCTGATGACTCTTCTATTCTCTGAGATGTTTCGTCTTCCCATTCTTCGGCTGGAATCATACTATCATCAAAGCCAAACAAATACACAAGAACTGCAGCTAAAATAAATGCGCCAAAATATCCAATCACAACCCCTATAAAACCTTTTCCAAAGTATACCGGCAATGACGGCACTGACATAACTGCCATGGCAGTTGCACGTGAACCAAAGATACCTGTCACAGCACCTCCAAGCGCACCTGCAATAGAACCGAAAACAAATGCTTTTCGGTATTTTACCGTTACACCATATAACGCAGGTTCTGAAATTCCGAAAAATCCCATCAAAGCTGCTGATGATGCCACTTGCTTTAACCGCTTATTTTTTGTTTTAAGACTAACACCAAATGCTGCCCCCGCCTGTGCTAGTGCTGATGGACCCCATGCTGCGAGAATAGTATCAAATCCAAATTTTTCTAAGTTAGACATAATTACCGGGATAAAGCCCCAATGTAATCCAAAAATTACCAACAGCTGAATTAATCCAGCATTCAGGCCACTTGCTAAAATCGGATTAATCGAATATACCGCCATATATGCGTTTGCTAATGCACCGCTTACCATAGATCCTAACGGTCCAAAGATGATAATTGTGATCGGAACTACAATCAGCAATGAAAAAAATGGTGCAATTCGCCCTCTGATAGAATCAGGCAAAATCTTTTTCTCTGCTTTTTCAACATATGAAAGTAGCACAATCGCAAATACAATCGGAAAAACACTGCTTTGGAATGCCGTCAATTTAACTGGAATTCCCAAAAACGTAATTGCGGTTCCCGCATTATATAATGCAGTAATATTAGGATATAACAATGCACCCGCAATCGTGACTGATACGAACATATTTGTCTTAAATCGCTTGGAACATGTAATTGCCAATAAGATTGGAAGAAAATAGTACAATGAATCTCCGGCTGCATTCAATATTTCATATGTACCACTTGTCGCTGCTAAAAGTCCAGTCGCTGTTAAAACACTCAGAAGACCTTTCAACATAGCGGCACCAATCAACACATCAACAATAGGTGTAAACAAATTAGAAATCAATTCTACTGCAGTTCCCCAAAAACCTTTTTTCTGATTTGCTTTCTCTTTTTCACTTCCCTGTGCAGGTAATAATGCAAGCATTTCATCACAAACATATTGTGCTTTTGGACCCAGAACAATTTGTGTCTGTCCTGCAACTTCCACAACAGATAACACCTCTTGCACTTTGCCTAATGCACTCTTATTCACCTTCCCAGAATCTTTCAAATCCAGTCGAAGTCTTGTAGAGCAATGGGAACACGAATTAATATTCTCATTTTCGCCTACATTCTTCAAGATTATTTCCGCCAACTGCTTATTTGTCATGTAAAATCCCCCTTTGTATTTTATCCTTCCATCAAAAATATTCTCATTGCCTCTTTAACATTTTCCTTCATACCTCGTTTTCCAGCTAACACAATATCATGAAATGGAATCAGTTCTTTTTTCTCTGTTTTCTCAAGCAAATCAATTACTTCTTTTGTTCCAGCCAATGTCATATATGTATAATAATTAATCTTACGAACTCCGTTAGTAATTGCAATCTTGAATTCCTCCTCTGACACACCAGATCCTCCATGCATTACAAATGGAATATTTATCTTTTCTTTAATTTTTGTAATACGGTCCAAATCAAGAACAGGTTTTGTAACATAGATTCCATGTGCTGTTCCAAAAGCAATAGCTAATGCATCCACCCGAGTCTTCTCCACAAAATCCTTTGCCATATCTGGATCTGTATAACAATCGTCTGGATTGCACTCGCTTTGTTTAATTCCGCCCTCTGAACTTCCAGATTCTGAAACCAAAATATGTCCTAATTCCGCTTCTACTGATGCTCCCATGCAATGTGCAATTTCTACCACTTTAGCTGTCATTGCTACATTTTCATTGTATTCCAACGCAGACGCATCAATCATAACTGATGTAAATCCCAGACGCAGTGCCTTCATACATTCTCCGAATGTTTCTCCATGATCCAAATGTACACAAACAGGTACATGCGCTTTTTTTGCCATATCAACCATAATAGGGGCAATAATTTCAATCGGAATCAATGAATCATGTACCTCTGCATGCTGAATAATTACTGGAGCATTTAACTCTTCAGCCTCCTCTAATACTGCTGTTAGTGTTTCTAAATTTGGCACATTAAATGCTCCCACACCAATTCCTCGTTTCTCTGCAATTTCACATATTTCTTTTAAATTTACAAGCATTTTTTCTTCTCCTTTAATTTTCTATTATTATTTTGCCAGTTCCAATATACGAATAACGTCTTCCTTGTTTAAAATTTCCAAGCCGCCTACCGTACCATCTTTTGTACATTTTTCTGCAAGCTCTTCTATTTTACTTTCATATATCTCACATTCTGATAAACGAATTGGCAGTCCCATTCTTTTTGCGAATTTTTCCATTTCTTCGATTCCTCTCAAAGCTGTTTCTTCTGGATGATCATAATCCTCTTCCACATTCCATACTCGAACAGCAAACTGTATGAATCTATTCAAATGTTTTTTATATACATACCGCATCCATGCAGGTGTAACAATTGATAAAGTTGCACCATGGGTTAAATTGAACATTGCACTTAATTCGTGACCTATCATATGTGATGCCCAGTCTTCTGAACGACCTGTCCCTAACAGGTCATTATGAGCTAATGTTCCTGACCACATGATATTTGCTCGAGCTTCATAATTCTTCGGTTCCTTTACAACTTTTTCCAAGTTATTCTTAACTGTACGCATTACCGCTTCGCACAAATGATCAGTTAATTCAACATCTGTAGTCGTTGTAAAATATCGCTCCATCACATGACTCATTATGTCAAAAGCTCCAGCAGCTGTCTGAAATCTTGGAAGTGAAAATGTTACTTCCGGATTCAAAATAGAAAATTTAGGGCGAATCAATTGACTATGCATCGGACGTTTTAACATTCCATCTTCATTGGTAATTACAGCACCATCACTTGCCTCGCTCCCTGTTGCCGGAATCGTCAAAACAACTCCCAATGGCAAAACATCTTTTGGTTCTGCTGTTCCTTTATAAAAGTCCCATACATCTCCCTGGTATTTAGCACCGAGTGCAATCGTCTTAGCAGAATCAATTACACTTCCACCGCCTACTGCAAGAATCAAGTCAATCTTCTTTTCCTTACAAATACGAATTCCTTCTTTTGCCAAACTAAGTCTCGGGTTCGGTTGTACACCGGATAGTTCATAAACCTCCGCTCCCGCTTTCTTCAAAATACTCATAACTTTGTCGTACAACCCTATTTTCTCAATAACCCCATCTCCATAGTGATGAAAAAGAACACGCTTTCCATAATGCTGAAGTTCTTCTTGCAACTGACTTTCACTATCTCTTCCAAAAATAATTTTTGTTGCACACTGAAAAGTAAAATTCTCCATTTCTTTTCCTCCTTTTTCTGATGTGCTCATTCTATCATATGATTGCATTTTTTCACATACATGGCGTTTTTGTTGATTTTTGATCATTTTATTCTATTTTTTTTACATATTTTGATCATATTATCTTGATTAAAGCGATTTGATAGTTTAAAATTAGCCCCATAATCATGATATTCTAAAAATTAGTTGTGTAAAACTGAATACAAAGAGAGGGATAAATATGATACCAGAAACAAGAAGAGAAGAAATTTTAAATTTATTAGCCACTAATAAATATATGTCTGTAAAACAACTGGCGTCTTCTATTTATGTAAGTGAACCAACAATCCGTAGAGATCTCATGTATCTTGAAAAAGAAGGTTCTATTAAACGAGAACGTGGCGGAGCTTCTTACGTTGACCCTTCGTTTGTTAAGTGGCCTTTTGTTTTTCGCAACAAATCAAATCTAAAAGAAAAACTATATATAGGGCAACTTGCATCTACTCTCGTAAATGATGGCGACAACATTTTTATAGACTCTAGTAGTACTGGTCTCTGTTTTGCAAAATCACTTCATCAAAAACAAAACTTGAATGTCCTCACCTATGGTTTCCAAACTGCCCAGACACTTTCTGAGAACGAGTCTACTTCCATCGAATGTGTCTGCGGGGCATTTCATGCTCCACACTCAAGTATTTATGGAAAAGAGGCTTGTGATTTTGTTTCACGACATTATGCACAATCCTGTTTTATTTCATGCTGTGGTCTTGACACCTTGCTTGGTCTAACAGATAATTCTCGTGAAGAAGTTGCGCTTAAAAGAACCTTTCATGAACACTCCAAACAGACTGTCTTGTTATTAGATCATACAAAAATGAATACTATTTTCTATTATCAAGATTTAAAACTGTCCGAAATCGATATCATTGTTACTGATCAACCATTACCTAAAAATCTAGATGAGGCCTGCTACACACATGATATTCAAGTTATTTATGAATGATTTTGTCAATTTTTCTTATTTTGATGTTACACTGACTTTGAAGACTCACATCCGTTTTATTTTCACTTTGGAAAATCTGTGAAGATTCGGCGTATGATATCGACTTAGATATCAGCTCAACTATCATTAATAACATATATAAAATTACATGCTAATGGTAATACCAACACAAACATTATATATGCTACCATATTAACTATTGATTTTCTATATAAATATATTGACATTAATCCAGTCAAAATCACACTCAAAATCAGCATCATTTGATATAATACCATAGCAAATGTGGGATACATATTTGTTCTAGCATCACTAGTCGGCCATAAAAATTCTCTATATGCCTTCGCTATTCTTTTTACATATCCATTTATACTTGTTACACCAAACGAATTAATTCCTGCATAATCCCATAATTCTTTTTGAAGTACAATCATTGTAATCTTTGTAATTATTAAATACAAAATTAATGATAAAATTAATGTAACAACAAAATATATACATAATGACACCAATTTCTTTATTGTAAGCTCTTCTCTTAATTCAATCATATCTTTTATTAAACACAACAATATAAAACTTATTGCAATTGACAAATTAGCCTGGTAAATCCCTATAGAACTTACTAACAAAATTATACCAATAACATATTCTTTTATATTTTTATTAATTCTGGCATAATACACCAGGCAAGATCCAATTAAGCAAATTAGATAACCGACCATATAGAATGGTGCTGTATACATATAAAAGAATAAGCTTGTTATAGACGGGAAAACAACCATATAACCTGACAAAATAACAATATATTTCTTATCTTTTATCCCTAACACCTTTACAATCAAATATATAATTGCAGAAACAAATAAAAAAGTAACCACTCCGAAAAATAATGGTGTCTGATAATTGCTCCCACCTTGTATAATTTCCATCACATATTCCAGTAATGCCAGCAACCATCTTCCCGATAATACTATAATAGGGCTTTCTCCCCAAAAACTACCTATTGCATCATGAAATACAAAATTATTCATCATAAAAAATCCATGTGCAACAATGCCAAACAGAATACATGAAACAATAATATAACATATATCTTTTTTTATTACTTTATACATATTACCTCCTTAAATCTGTGGATTTCAAGTCATTTTGTATGTTGTCATAACATTTCCTTATACTAAGCATTCATACCTTTACGAAACAATTTAAGAATACAAATTAATTTTCTAATACAACAAAGGACCGCCGCTCTAAGAATAAAAGATTTCTTAAATCGACAGTCCTTATAATTAATAGAGGCGACAACCAGATTCGAACTGGTGATGACGGTGTTGCAGACCGGAGCCTTACCACTTGGCTATGTCGCCATATCACGTTGCCATATTCAACAGCAACGCATATATTATATCAATATATATTATATTCGTCAAGGATTTTTTTATTCTTCCTAAAAGTTTTTTTGTATTTTTAGATATCTTACAAAAACTTCATTATAATATTACTATTATAGATAAAACTCAAAATACTGTTAGAGCTTATTGCACTCATTATCATTTCACCTGTATGTGTTCCGCTCATAAATGTTACAAACAGGCATAGAACCCATATTACAAATATTCCCTCTACAAGCCCGACTGCACTTCCTAGTAATTTATTCATTTCGTGAATTATCGGCAATCTGCTTATTACATTTAAGAGTGAAATTATAATCCTTAAAATCATTTTCGTTATCACGAACAGAACAAACATCGCCAATGCACTTACAGTAATATCTGTAAGCGAAGTCGCTATATAATCATTAATTGTGTCCACATTCATTGTTAATTTTTCATCTGTCATATTATCTTCTAACAATTTATCTTGTATTGCTTTAGGAAGGTTTAACTGCTCGATTGTCTCCTTTTGTTTTTCCCTGGTAGAGAAATCCAGCTCAGATGTTACATATTTATCTGTATATTCAGTCATCTGTTCCTTTATCTTATCATATACAGGAGTATTATTTTTAATAAACATCTCACATGGTTCTAATAATATTATTGATATTAAAAATGCTACAACAGTTGCTACCAGTGAAATTAAAAGTCTTATCATTCCTCTTTTATATCCATACAAAACCATTCCCGCAAGAAAAGCCAACACGCCTATTAATAATAAAGTTTCCATAGGTCTACCTCATTTCTGTACTTTAAATATTATGATTAAATTTACAGACTGTAAAAGTCTGATATTCCTGACAATACATTTAATTATCTTTTATCATTATTTTAATTCTATTTCTTCAACATCTGTTCCTGTAATTAATGAATATTTATCATCTTTTAAAGGAACAAGTTTTATAATATTTTTATCAAATGTATAATTGAATCTTTCAACACCTGAGAATGAATACATTCTGCAATTTGAACTATCATTCATTACAACATTCTTACCAACAAAACATATGTCACTGAATTTAAAATCAAGTGATTTTGTAAACACTTTTTTACCTGAAGTATCATATACTTTTAATACTTCTGAATAATCTGCCGAATTACTCTTAAATACAATTCCTATATATTTGCTGCTATGGAATACCATATCAATTTTATCCTCAAATTTTTCTTCATATGCAATCTTAGGTTTTTGTTCAATAGAATAAATAGTAAACATATTATCGCCAAATGCTACTGCCGTTGTATTATTTATAAATTCCACATCCGGCACAAGCGTTGATTTATATTGGTTAAAACCACCTACAATTCTGTCCACCTCATTCTGTCCGACCGATGAATAGTTATAGAACACAACCTTCGATTGTGTTGAACCATTTGATACTGATAAATATGATGCCACAAGTCTTGTACCATCATTTGAAATTGAAATATCTATCGGATATCCGTCTCCTGCAAGAACTGTACGTCCACTTGCAATGCTTGTACCATCTTTATCATAAATCTCTATATAGCAGGCGTCACCATCATCTAAAGTCGCAGCAACAACCCCCTGCTTAGACACTTCCACACTCTTTATCGGATATGAAGTCTGTATCTTCCTCTGGTTGCCTGATTTGTCAATAAGTGTAACTTCACATGAATCTTTCTGTGCAATCGCTATATAACCACTACACATATCCATTACAGGATTTTCAATATTAAAAGAGCTATTCCAAACCTCTTTACCACCACTATAATATGACATTCCATAAGAATTATATCTTATTATTCCGTCTGAAAATGCCTTGCAATTCTCCGATGCAACCTCCACATCTAAATGTGCAAGACTGACTTTATTAAGAGTCTTATATGAACTATATACCTTATTATTTAATCTTTTCGCATATACAAATATTGCTACAAATATCAATACAACTAATACTGATACCAAAATAAATATTCTTTTTTTCTTTCCGTCTATATTGATTTTATCATTCATTGTTATCTCCATTCTTTAGCTCATAACAACAGTATACCATTGTGTGTGTCATTATGGAAGTAAAATTGTGTCTCCCTCCTTAATATAATTTTCATTTGTAATACTGTTTGCCTGTTTAATACTGTTTATCATATCAATATTCCCATATATTTTTAAACTAATTGAATATAATGAATCTCCAGGCTTTACTATATAATATTGTGGCTCTTTTACAACCGGTGCAACTGTAGGTTCCGGTTCAGGTTGTGTCGTTGTTACCTGCTCAGTTTCGCCAGGCTGATTAGAATTGTCAGCGGTATCCGAAGGATTCTCAGTGTTTTTTACTTCTGTCACATCTGATTGAGCCTCTGTACCATTAGCAGCACTTGTCTGTTCTGGTTCTGGCTGTGAGTCTCTGTCCTGTGTCTGAGCTTCAGAGTGATTATTTGTATCTGAATTATTAGTAGTTTCAACATTACCTGCCACATCAATTATCTTCACTGTATCATCACCATCTGTCTGAATCTCCTTTGAGGAATTCATACCTACCAGCATACTTTTTAGGTCTTTTAGCTGACCTGATGCATTCATAACCGCAATTGTTCCAAGCAAAACTGCCACTAACATAAATGAAGATGCCGAATATGCAAAAGCAGGTAATCTGCGTTTTCTTTCAGAAATATCCTCTGGTTTAATTGTGTCATTCTTAAGTCCGATATATTCTGCAAGCCCATAATTTCCTGAAACTGATTTTTCTCTCTTCTCTCCCTGATTGAAAAATATTTTATGAACTGTAGCATTAATACTTCTCTTTCTACTCTGTTCATAATCCTCAGGAACCTCATTTTCTTCTATATGGAGAGCCATATATGACTGCATATCTGCATTTTTCTCATAATATATATAATATCCCGGAACAGACTTCATTCCACCATCATCATATAGATAGAACGACTCTTCACATTCAACTCTATCTATCAGGAAACACACTTTATCATTTCCAGCGAAATTATCCAAATGAATTTTTTGTATATTAGGCATATCATTTTCAAGCATACCCGGCATTGATGCGAACCAGCCAACGATATCCACATCATCAAAATAAGTTTTAATGTCCTCGTATAAGCCTGTCCACACGTCTTCGTCATAGACAATTTCATTATCTAAAAGTGGCCTTGCACATACAGCTCCTGTAATAAACACATATGCATTCCCATTGTTTCGCTTTATATTTCCTAACAGAATTCCATATTTTAAATCCTTACTGCTGAAATGCTTTACATATGTCATAACAAAATCTTCTACATAGATTTTTTTATTATCATATTCACAATTACCAATCCGCCTTACATTTTTAGGTAATTTAATATTGGCATCATTCTTATTTTCTTCATCTTCACCCTTATAAATTATTTCAATCATAGTGATGTTCCCCTTTCATAAATATAATAGATTGTATCACAGTAATCCTGTAAAAAATGTCGATTTCTATTAATTATTCCAAAAACTTTTCTACAGTTTTCTATAATTTCCCGTATATTTCAACACATTTCTATCTATTATAACTTTCTTCTATGATTTCTAATAATTTTCGCCTTTTGCCACCTTAATCTTTATAACCTGATAAATATATCTGTCTGTTAAATCTACTTGCTTATCAAATTAAATGCCTCTTCAATATTCTGTGCCTGGCCGTTTTGTATTAGTTCTATCATTCTCTGTGCAGACAATTTATTTGTATACTGTTTTGTAAAATATTTCTCATATTTATCTGTAATTAATGCTGAACTTTCATTATAGACATTTACTGCATTCTGATATTCTTCAACTTTCTTACTTATCTCATCTTTCTTTGACTGAATAGCTGATGCATGATTAATATTTACCTTGTCAATTATCTCTGTTTTTTTATTTTCCTCAAAATCCTTCAACTTTTCATTCTTAATATTTGTTGCTTCAGTAATTTGCTCCTGAAGTCCCGTGGCTTCCTTATCAAATTCACCAAGGTTATAATAACTTTCATCCTTGTCTGTTTTTATACCTTTTTTAATCTTCCTTATCTGTTTCTCATTATCGCTGATTTTATATCTCTCAGTACGGATATCTTCTAATGTACCATTATCTTTATCTTTAGTCAGAAGATAAATTGTCATATAAATGCCTATGAATACCACCATAACAACAATCCATAATAAAATTTTCAAGAACCACCATGGTTTAACTATAGCTACCACAATTCCCGGAATCAGAATAAGACCTGCTACAAACACCAATAATTTTACCAGCCATTCTATTCCACCCTGTGTGCAATAAAGAGTATAGAACCATTTCGTGTCACAATATGCAGGCAGTCCGTTTTCTTTTAACTTTCTTCTCGCTGTACGATGTAAATCCCTGTTTTCCTCTACAAGTGCCTGAGTTTCACTTTCTATTCTATCTCTCATTCCCTTGTCTTTAGCCTTTTCTCTTTCACTTCGCACTTCTTTAAGACGCTTATTTCCTTCATTAATTATCTTTTCCTCATCACTTATGGCTTTCTGCCGCTCTTCATTAACAGTTTTTTCAACATCTTTATTTAATGCTTCCATTTCCTGTTTTAATTCTTTTTCAAGCTTCTTTCCCTCATTTGCACATACATTTACCTGATTTGAGCATACATCTCTGTTCTCTAAATCACTAATCATATTCTGAAGTTCTTCTATTCCACCTTTTAAGAAATCTGTTTCGTCCATATATCTCCTTCTTTCTGAATTTATAAACTATATTTATATATGTGTTATTTATAATTGCCATCACAACTTGCTATTGGCAATTCGTTGACATCAAGCTGCTGGTAAATTACCTTTTGACTCTGCTATCATTTTATTATTTAATCTACCTTAAGTGCCATATCTCCATCCTTAATCCAGCCCGCTTTTCTAAAGCCTTGTGCTATCATAAATGTTATAACTCCCGGTAACAGAAAATGCATTACTAAAATCTCTATCATTGTAACTGGAACCGATGTACCTGCTGCAACCATTGCATCATATGCAGCAAACTGTCCTACCAGGCCTGAGCTTCCCATTCCTGAACCTTCCGGTGTACTCACCATTTTCAATATCGCTGAAGATACCGGTCCTAATATGGCACTTGATAATATTGCCGGAATCCATATAACCGGTCTCCTCACAATATTTGGTATCTGCAGCATACTTGTACCAATTCCCTGTGCGATAAGTCCACCTGTTTTGTTCTCTTTGAAGCTTGCTACTGCGAAACCTACCATCTGACAACAACAGCCTATAGTCGCTGCCCCTGCTGCAAGTCCGGTTATCCCCATTGAGATTCCAATTGCCGCTGAACTTATAGGAAGTGTAAGAATCATTCCCATTGCAACCGCTACAATTATTCCACCCACAATAGGATGTCTGTCTACATTTACATTAACTAGTTTACCAAGCCATTTGATAAATGATGTAATATATGGTCCTAATAATATTCCCGCAAATGAGCCTGACAGAATCGAAGCAAATGGTGTCAAAAGAATATCTATCTTAGTTTTTCCTGATACTAAATGTCCTATTTCAATAGCAATATATGCCGCAACAAATGCGCCTAATGGTTCTCCCGGTCTTCCAAGTGTAATCACAAATTCTGAAGTTCCAAGGCTCTGATACAATGCCGGAAATGCTCCTATCATACCAGCAACTGCTGCCGATACTGTAACTAACGGTGATTCCTTAAATTTCGCTGCGACTCCGACGCCAATTCCTGCGCCAGTAATTGACTTTGCTACATTTGCAATGAAATTCAGATACACCGCAGGTGTTCCACTCATAAATTTTGCAATCTGCGATAGAATTGTTCCAAAAATCAATGTTGAGAATAAGCCTAATGCCATACCTCCTAGTCCGTCTATAAAAAGTCTGTTTAAATATTTTTTTACCATGTGTTCTATACCTCTGATAATACCTTTCCAATACTGTCATTTATCACTAATGTTGCTTTGCTATCCATCGGTGTTGTAGATTTATTAATTAAAATCAAATTTTTTCCTCTGAAATATTGTATAAGCCCTGCTGCCGGATAAACAGCAAGTGAAGTTCCGCCTATAATGAGTGTATCAGCATTAGCAATATGCATTATCGATTCACTAAGTATATTTTCATCCAAACCCTCTTCATACAATACAACATCGGGCTTGATAATTCCTCCACATTCGCATTTTGGAACACCTTTACTGTTATACATATAATCAAAATCGTAAAATTTATGACATTTCATACAATAATTTCTATGTACACTGCCATGTAATTCATATACATTTTTACTTCCTGCTGCCTGATGCAGACCATCAATATTCTGTGTTATTACAGCCTTTAATTTACCCGACTCTTCTAATCTTGCAAGTGCCTTATGAGCATTGTTAGGCTTCACATCTTTAAAAAGCATTTTATCTTTATAAAACTTATAGAATTCTTCCGTATTTCTCATAAAAAATGTATGGCTCAGGATTGTCTCCGGTGGGTATTTATAACTCTGATTATATAGCCCATCTACACTTCGAAAGTCAGGAACTCCGCTTTCAGTTGACACTCCTGCACCACCAAAAAATACTATATAATTACTTTCTGCAACTATATTTTTTAATTCAGCGATTTTACTGTCCATATAGTCATCTCCTCGTTTATCTTTTATTCCAACATCATTATATATCAAATAACTGAATAAACCAATAAAAAAATCCCACGAAATACCTAAATCGACATTTCGTGGAATCCTATATGCTTTTTTTAATTCAAATTATAATCTCTTAAGTAATTCTTCTCTTTCTTTCTCATAACCTGGTTTACCAAGTAATGCAAACATATTTCTCTTGTAGCTTTCTACACCTGGCTGGTCAAATGGATTAACACCATTTAAGTATCCAGATACACCACAGGCAA
>OIZF01001496.1_pt1 | contig 13456 bp, 10 predicted proteins | sample 1588471 | NCBI WGS metagenome assembly OIZF01 (sample SAMN03283279) | human gut metagenome | biome: human-associated habitat; material: feces | host: Homo sapiens | place: Peru | collected 2012
TTTGCTCTCAGCAAACTATATTATTATCATTTTCTATCACTATTCTATCAAATAATCCAAAATTTGACAATACTATTTTACAAGCCATGCATCTGGGACTCTTCTTTCACCAGTTCCACCAATTCCACAAGGTTTATTAATTAGCTTTTTATTTTCTACTAAGGTTGTAGAAGCTCCACCATCTAAATTAGCTGCATTATAAGCTTTGTAACGTTCTAATAACTTCGTCATTTCTGTCATGCTAATTCCGACACTGTATCCAGGCTGTCTGCCATCTATTACAAAAAATAGTACAATTCCATCTTTTCTTTGTGCTATCACCGTTCTAGAAGCAACTCCTCCACCACCATTTCCTTTGGTAATAGCAGATTTGCCATTTACAATTAAGAATGGTCCAAATTCTACTGCATCTACTAAACCATTTTTTATAGCCGTTGATGGGGATTCCTTCGTTAGTACTAATACATGATCTTTATTAAATCCTATTAGTCCACCTCCCCAACCAGTATCTGCACCTTGATAAACAATTTTGCCTTTTGATATGACAGTTCCTGTTGGTGTTCCACCATCTCCAACTCCGCCTGCATCTGCAAATCCTCCTGCGTTAATTGCTATTTTAGCATTATTCTCACTTGCGATATTTCGAACAATTTGTCCATTCGATCCTAAAAATTTAGAAGTTGCTAAAGATATTCTAGAAGCATCATAAACTACAATCATATAGCCTTTATAACCCATTCCAGATATTTCTACAATCTTATATAGATTGTTATCTTCTTTTTTTAATACCTGTTCTTCATAGATTGATTCATAGTTATCTGTTTCAATAATAGAATCAAAATTGATCTCATCACTATTTGTATTTTCTTGAATTTCTTCTGTTATATTTTCATTCATTACTTTCACAATTGTTTTTTCACTATATAATGTTCTAGCTAGATACTTATGACTTTTTGTTGTCATAGCAGTTGTAATTAGTAATTCTCTAAAATAAGATATTGGTCCGTATGTAAAAAACAAGAAAATGACCATCAATAAATCTATTATACATGCTATTATAAAAGTTCTATTTTTTTTCATTTTATTTACCACCTACAACATAAGGATCAGATTCTATCCCACTTCCACTTTTAATTGTAAAGTTATTTGTAATACGGACTACAGGTCTAATGCCACTTTCTTCATCAATGTCTAGAGAATATAAATTTCCATTTTCTTTTATTACTGTAATTAGTTCTTCGTTATATGGAGTTGAAGTAGCATATTCTTTATTTAATTTTGTAAAATTGTCTGCTACATTCATTAGTCCAACTTTTGCCACAATAGAACTTTCATAAATTTTACTATAATCGTATTTTGTTGATACATTATATTCTCCTGTATACCAAGCACCATCTAATAATAATGTTTTATCTAAGGATTGATAATAGTTATTGTTTAAATAATAATATAAAGAATTATAATCGTTTTTTTGATAAATACTACTTTTTTTAGAAAAAATATGTGATTCACTTAAAGTATTATTTAATGCTAAATAATAAGATTCTTCATCTTGTTTTATCACTCTCCAAGTATTTTCACTATAACGAATATAAGATCCAATTCCTATTTCATTTTTTTCTTCTACTTTATAAGGATCTTGTTTAGAACCAGTTCCTGAAGTATAATTTATTCCTTCTTTTAATGTAATAACTGGACGAATTCCATAACTGTAATATGTTTCTCCGTCATATGACTTATCATTCATTCCACCTTCTTTAAAAATATACCAAGTTTTATAATCAGTGCTAGGTGTTAATGTCCAATAGTACTCGTTTGTGTTCAAATAACTATTATTTGCCCCAGCTTCTATATAATTGTAATAAGCCAAGAGTCCAATTTTGGATGAAAATTTGTTCTTACAGTTATCTTTTCTTGTCTTTCCACTTGCTACGCAAAAATCCTGTTCTTTTAAATAATAATCTGGTTGATTTAAAGAATTATAGTAGTTTTGTAGCCACTTATATATATATGACTGGTCAAATGTATTTGCTTCATCACCATAAGCTAAACTAGAAATCACTTCATCACTGATTAATGTTATATTTTTATCTTGATCAATTTTTAAAATTCTCCACAATTGATTAGAATAAAGTACATAATTATTTTCTACATTACCATAAAAAACATAATCAGAATCAATCGTTTGCAGTCCTTTACCTGTGCTGACAATTGGATTATTTTCAATGATTTTAGAACTTAATCTAGAGTCCTTTACTACTTTTGGATGCTCCACTTTATAATAATAGATAAAACGAAAGCCATAAATTAAAACGAAAAAAACAAATGCTAGAAAAGAAATTATTTCAAATAATTTTTTATTGGTTTTTTTTTGAGCTAAATTATTACCTGTCATTTCTTTTGGAATTTCTTTATTTAATAAATATAACATTGTAGGAGCAATATCTGATAATTTTCCATTTTTTAATTCGATAGATTTATCTGTTACGATGAAAGGAACTTTACTCATAGAATGAGACGTAATTTTATGATTCTCATCATCTAACATATAGTCACTATTACCATGATCTGCTGTTACAATCAATATTCCATTTTTTTCTTTGATTTTATTATATAATTTATCTAAGCAGCCATCCAAACATTCCAAAGCCTGAATAGTGGCTTCTAGATTTCCTGTATGACCCACCATATCTCCATTTGCAAAGTTTAAAACCACTACATCGTAGATATCTTTATCTAATTCTTTTAATAAAGTTTCTGTAATTTCTAATGCACTCATTTCTGGTTTTAAATCATAGGTTGCTACTTTAGGTGATGGAATTAAGATTCTATTGCTTCCTTTTAAATCTATTTCTTTTCCACCATCAAAAAAGTAAGTAACATGAGCATATTTTTCTGTTTCAGCTATTCTAAGTTGTTTTAATCCTAATGAATCGATATAAGGTCCAAAAGAATTTTTTAAATTTTGATGTTCAAAAACATGGTCATAAATAACTTCATCACTTACAGAGAACATTGTCATGAGTGAAGTTTGAAATTTTGTCTCAAATCCTTTGAAATTTGGATTTGTCAAACTTGCAAATAATTGACGTAAACGATCTGGTCTAAAATTGAAAGTAATTAGGGAATCTCCTTCTTGGATTGTTCCTTCATTGGTTACTTTTAAGGGTTTAATAAATTCATCATAAATGTTGTTTTCATAACTATTTTTTATATAACTTTCGTAATCTTTTGTTTCTTCGCAATCTTTCGTAATTACATCATAGCATAGTTTTGTTCTTTCATAGTTATTGTCTCGATCCATTGCATAATATCTTCCTGATATACTAGCAATCTTTCCAAGTTTTACTTGTTCTAGCTTATCTTCTAATTGTTTTAGGAAGTTGATAGCTTTGTCTGGTAATGTGTCTCTTCCATCTGTAAAAACATGAATGTACAATTCTTCAATACCCTGTAATTTTGCCATATCTATAAGAGCAAATAAATGATTAATATGAGAGTGTATTCCACCATCACTTAATAATCCTAAAATATGTAATTTTTTTGTCTGATTCATAAAGTGAATCAATTTTTCATTTTTAAAAAAACTTCCGTCTTTAATGCTTTGATTAATCATTTCTAAAGGTTGATAGACAATTCTACCAGCCCCAATATTTGTATGACCAACTTCGCTATTTCCCATTTGTCCTTTTGGTAATCCAACGTTTTCTTCACAAGCATCTAAGGTACTATTAGGATATTCTTTTAATAATTTATGAAAGGTTGGCATTTTTGCTAGTTTAACAGCATTTCCATGTGTTTCTCTTCTAATTCCAACTCCATCTAATATACATAATACAATTGGTTTCATTTTCCACCTTCTTATCCTAGAATATTATATAATATATTATGGATAAAATCTAGTAATTTTATATTAAAAACTAATAGCAGTAATCCCCATTGTTCCATAACTGCTAGAACCAGATAAAGAAAATGTTTGACCTGCAGAAACTTTATAAACTCCCGCATTTTTGAGACTTGTTACCCCGCTCACTGAAAAATATGTTGTATTTGGTACCCCAGTTGAATAAACTGTACAATTTTTTTTAAATTTTATTGTAAACAATGATTTTGTAGAATCATTTAGTGTAAATTGAAATACATTACCATTACCATAAATGCTATATTTATTAGCACCACTTCCATCCCAAGTAGAATAAACAGATAGTGTACTAATTGACATATTATTTTTTGTTGTTGTCGTACCAGAACTATATCCTGCATTATAACCAGTCTTATAGTTAACTGAACTTGTATTAGCTCTATTATCGGCATCTGTTACACCTTTACTATAAGCATTCGATGAACTTATTGTTCCTCCGCTATAATATCCTGCTGGTACTGTATAAGTTGTACTTGAACTTGGATTCCAATTTAAGTTTCCTCTATTTGCCATTGTTCCTGTAATTTCTTGTCCTTTTACAATTACTTTTTTTCCTGTTAATATTTGATTAGCTTCTGCATTTCCTTTTGTTTTCAATAAATTTACATTATCATATAATTCATCTAAGGCATTATTTACTGTTTTGTTTTGATAGGTCACATTTTTAGATGATACAATCGTCGCTGCAATTACTCCTACTGTTCCTGATATTATAACTCCAATTATAATTCCTAATATTATCTTTTTCATTATTCATTCATTCCTTTCTTACATCACAAAAAAGAGGGTTTGTACCCCCCCCCGTTTGCTTTCAGCAAACTTGATTTTTTGCTACTCACAAACTATATTACGATTTATTTATTTGTTTTTTGATGTACTCTTGATAATTTCATTATAGCAAAGTTCCTTATTATTAGTCAATAAATTAAATTACTTTTCTATTTCTTTTTCAATCCATTTTAAAATAACTGATACAATATAATCTTTCTCTTTTTCTGTTAATTCATGATTTTTTTCTATTTTATGCCATTTATACAAACAGCCTCGACAACAAGTTGCAGTAGCATGTTGTGCTATAAAAACAGGATGCCCTTTCATTGGTGTTTGCTTTCCATCATTGATGGGATTTAAACTTGCTAATCTTTGATTAATAAAATCATAAGCATGTTTTCGAATTGTCTCAATTCCTTTTTCTTGAACATATAATTTATCTTTCTCTTTTAAATGAAAACTATTTCTAAATTTAGATCGTTCTAATTGACTTAAAATTGTATCCATAATATTCCTTCTTTTCTTCTATTATAGATAGAATTAAGAAAATAAGCAATTACTTGCCTATTCGATATTTTAAAATTCGAAGAGTATTTAAAATTGTGATTAATGTAACACCAACATCAGCAAAAATAGCTTGCCACATTCCGCCAATTCCAAATACACTAAGAAGTAAAATAATAATTTTAGTAGCTAAAGCAAATGTTAAATTTTGTTTGATAATACGATCTGTAATTTTTGATATTTGAATAGCAGATTCTATTTTTGAAATATCATCTGTCATAATAACAACATCACTTGCTTCAATCGCCGCACTAGAACCAATTCCACCCATTGAAATTCCAACAGAGGCTAAAGCAAGTACTGGAGAATCATTAATTCCATCCCCTACAAATGCTACCTTGTCATTTGTTGACTTTAATATTTTTTCTAATTCATGATATTTATCATCTGGCAACATCTCTGATTTAACTTCCGATATTCCTAATTGTTTTCCAATATAAAGAGCGGAATTTTTATGATCTCCTGTAAACATTTCTATTTCAATTTTTCTTTTTTTCAATGTTTGAATTGCTTCTTTTGTTTTTTCTTTAATTTCATCCATTAAAATAATACTTCCAATAAATTTATCATCTATAGAAACATAAATCGTAGTACCTATTTCAGAAGTCTCATTTGCTTTCACAAAATTTCGATTACCGACTAAAATAGTTTTACCGTCCATTTCATAGGAAATTCCCTTTCCTGAAAATTCTTGATGTTTTTCTATTTTTTTAGGATCTATTTTTTTGTCAAAACTTGCAACGATTGATTTCGCAATTGGATGGTTAGATAATGACTCACCATATGCAGCATACTCTAACACTTCATCTTTTGAGTAATTTTCATCATATAAATTAATTTTAGAAACTTTAAAATTTCCTGTTGTTAATGTTCCTGTCTTATCAAATACAATTTTCTTGATATTACGAATAGTATCTAAATAATCACTACCCTTTATTAATATTCCCTCTTTACTTGCTTTTCCAATTCCAGAGAAATAACTAAGTGGTACTGATATTGCTATCGCACAAGGGCAAGAAATAACTAAGAAAATAAGCGCTCTATAAATACTAACTTGATATGTTGCATCTGTTAATATTGGTAGAAAGATTGCTACAAAAAATGCTAATAACAATACAATTGGTGTATAAATTTTAGAAGCCTTTCCAACAAATGTCTCTGTTTTTGTTTTTTTATCTGTAGCATTTTCTACTAATTCTAAAATTCTACTAACTGTACTATTTTCATAAGTTTTTTCTACTTTTATTTTTAAAATTCCCTCTTGATTAATACTTCCTGATAAAATAGAACTTCCTTCTTCTACAAATACTAAATTACTTTCTCCTGTTAAAGAAGAAGTATCAATATAAGATTTACCACTAACAACAACTCCATCTAATGGAATTTTTTCTCCTTTTTTGACTAAAATGATAGTTCCTATTTTAACTGTTTCTGGTAATACTACTTCACCATTTTCAAGGGTTGCATATTCAGGTTTAATATTCATTAAATTAGAAATTGATTTTCGACTATTGTGGATTGCTTTTTCTTCTAGTATTTTTCCAATTTCATATAAAAGAATAACCATTAATCCTTCCATATGTTCTCCTACTAAATAGGCTCCAATACAAGAAATAGTAATCAAAAAATTTTCATTGATTGTTTTACTTTTTATAATTAATTTGATAGCATTTAAAAATGTTCGATAAAGCAAAATAATATAGGCTAATAACACAAATATTTCTTTTCCTTTGACATTACTATAAAAGCCAATTCCAGCAAATAGAATACCAAGAATAAGACGAATTATTGGTTCATTATTTTTTTCATTTTTATTGATATTTTCTTTTAAAACTTCTACTTCTGGTTCTACTTCACTAATAATTTTTGAAATAAAGGTATAGAAATCTTCTTCTGCCTCAAAACTTAATTTTAAGGTAGAAAAATTAACCGAAACATTTTTAAGACAATTTTCTTTTTGCAATCTTTCCTCTATTTCTCTTGCACAATTAGCGCAATCTAACCCTTTTAAAATATATTTATATTTCTTCAATATGTTCGCATCCTTTCTTAAAAATTTCATATACATGCTTATCGTCTAATGAATAATAAACCGTTTTTCCATCTTTTCTATATTTTACTAATTTTGCTTGTTTTAAAATACGAAGTTGATGAGAAATCGCAGATACTGTGGAATCTGTAATAGCAGCAATATCACATACACAAAGTTCTGTTTGCAATAATGCACAAATAATTTTCATTCTAGTAGAATCCCCAAATACTTTAAATAATTCTGCTAGATCAATAATTTTATCATCATCTAACATATTACTTTTCGCTTGCTCCACTACTTCTTTATGAATACATTCACATATTTCTTGTTTCATACTTCACCTCATTTGAACGATTGTTCACATATTAAATTATATGGTTACTACTTAAAAAAGTCAACAAAAAAAGATGAAATTCCACCTTTATTGTAATAAATAGATAGTATTTTAATTTGTCTTTAAAGTTTAGTCATATAACAGTAGGTTTTAAATAATGAAACATTTCAATATTTCTTAAAACTCCAAATAAAATGGCTAATAATACAATTCCATAAATAACATAGGAATTTATTTTTACTGGATATTTTATATTCAATATTTTATATAACAAATAGAAAATAATCAGTAAAAAAACAAAAGGATTATATCGAAAAGCTTGATAAAAATCTAGTTTTAATAATGCGAATAACATTCTAGTAACTCCACATCCAGGGCAATAAAATCCTGTAATTTGATAAAATAGACATGGGATTCCAATACTTAGTCTTTGATTTAAAAAGAAATAAAAACAAAGCCCTAAAAGAGCTGTTGTTCCTAAAATAACTTTATGTTTCATTAATCTGCAAATCGATTTAAGTCACTTTGAATTAAACAATAATTTACAATATCAAGACCAAAGATTGTCAAAATTAAGTAAAGTACAGAATTATCACTAATAGGTAAATTATATTTTTTTCCTGCTAAATATAATTTTTGTCCCATTTTATAATTCCAATAAAGTCTATAAATACCACATGTAACAAGTGTATATAAGAATGCAAGTCCACCACTAGATGTCTTTTCATCACTAACATTATTTGATTCATCTGTCATTACAATAAACCAATAAATTCCATAAAGTCCACATGTAATAATGGATAAGATAATTGCCATTGCAACATCCCTTTTTGAAATCATAGGTCTATTATTAGAACTATTAGTTGAATTTATAGAATCATTTACTTTTGATCCACAATATTCGCAAAAAACTGCATCTTCTTTTAATTCTTTGCCACAATTTGTACAAAATTTTGCCATACTCCTAACCTCTTTTCTATTAACATTATATCAATTTTCTATCATGAACACAATATTATTCATTACTGAATTTCTCATAAAATTCATATTTTTTGATTGCTTCCTTTTTATTATCTTCTAACATTTGATCTGCTTCATCTGGATTGATGGTCTTCAAAATTCTATAACGATTTTGTAAATTTAAAAACTCTTCATATTGTTCAAAATCAGGATTCTTACTATCTAATACTAACTTTTGAGTCTCTGGATTATATCTAAAAATCGGATAATAACCACATTTAGTTGCTAAAGAAGAAACCGATAAACTATTTTTTAATCCTCCTTCTATTCCATGAGATATACAAGGAGCATAAGCAATAATGATAGAAGGTCCATGATAATTTTCTGCCTCTTTCATTGCTTTAATTACTTGTAACATATTTGCTCCTAAATTAATTTGAGCAACATAGACATTTGGATACGTTAAAGCAATACGAGCCAAATCTTTAGAAATGGTCTTTTTTCCGTTACTAGAAAATGATGCGACCATTCCCTTTGGTGTTGCTTTCGAAGTTTGACCACCTGTATTAGAGTATACCTGTGTATTTAAAACTAAAATATTGACATCATCACCGCTAGCCAAAACATGATCAATTCCCGAAAAACCAATATCAAAAGCCCAGCCATCTCCACCTATCATCCAAACACTTTTTTTAATAATATAGTCTTTCAACGGTTTTAAATCTGGATATTTTTCATAATCAATTTGATCATATACTTCTTTTGTAATTTCATAACTATTTTCATTTTCTAAATATTTTTGAAATAATGGATTGGGATTTTTTTTCATAATCTCTTCAATTCTTTTTTTCATGATCTGATTACCTTTTAAAATTCCGTAACCATATTCTGCATTATCCTCAAATAAAGAACTAGCCCAAGGAACATTATATGGCATTGATGGCATACTGGCTCCATAAATAGAAGAACATCCTGTTGCATTCGCAATGATTAATTCATTTCCAAATAATTGTGTTAATATCTTCAAATAAGATGTTTCACCACATCCAGCACATGCCCCAGAAAATTCAAATTTTGGAGTTTTTAATTCACAACCAAATATAGTATTGGTATCGATATTTTTTTCTTTTATATTCTGACTTAGATAATCAAAAATATCTTGTTCTTTAGTTTCATTAAAATTAATTTGATCCCATTCTAATGCTTTTACTTTGGCAGGACAAGTTTTCATACATAACCCGCAACCTGTACAATCTTTTACAGATATTCCAATTGTAAAATAATATTCTTTATACTTTGGATTAAATGGTCTAATACATCTTTTTTGAATATCAGAGGAAGATTTTTGATACTCTTCTTCCGATAACAAAAATGGACGAATAACAGAATGAGGACAAACAAAAGCACATTGATTACAAGAAATACAGTTTTCTTGAATCCATCTAGGAACAAGTGTAGAAATCATTCTCTTATCCAATTTACTAGTATTAGGTAAATAAGTACCATCTGGGTTAAATGCCGATACTGGTAGCTCATTTCCTTTTCTAGCATTTACCATATCATAAATGGTATTTTGTTTTGTTTGTTCTTTTTTCATTCCTTTTTCAATGACAATTTTTTCTAAATATTCGTTAGCGCATTCAATTGCTTCTAGGTTTTTTTGAATAATTTCTTCTCCTTTTTTAGAAAATTTGTGAAGAATATCATTTTTTAATTTTGAAGAAATTTCTTCAGAAGGAATAAAATTCATGACATTTAATATTTGTGCCTCCATAATCATACTAATTTTATTTCCTAAACCTTTTTCTCGTGCTAAAGAAGTTGCCCTAGATAAATAAACCTGAATATTTCTTGATTTTAAAATTTCTACTATTTTTTGACTCATCATCTGTTCTAATTCTTCTTTAGTTTTATCAGTACTAATGATAAATATTCCGTTTTCTTGAATGGAATCTAATAAATCAAATTGTTCTAAATAAGAATCTTTTGTTAAAACAACACATTTTGGATTTTCTACATAGTAAGTAGAATGAATAGGATGTTTACTAAATCTTAAATGCCCAATCGTAACTCCTCCTGATTTTTTAGAATCATATTCAAAATAACCCTGCACTTGTAAATTTGTGTTATTACCAACTAATTTCATAATGGATTTCGAAGCACTTACCATTCCATCACTGCCATACCCATAAATTAAAATTTCTTCGTGGTTTTTAATTTTTAATCCTGTAGAAGGAATACTAAGATTTGTAACATCGTCTTTAATTCCAATCGTAAAGTGGTCTTTTAATTCTCCATCTAACATTCTATAAATAGCTTCTATATCTCCAGGAGTAACATTTTTACTAGAAAGCCCATATCTTCCCCCTATAATAGAAACTTGTCTATTTTTAAGGGCTAAAACAATATCTAGATATAATGGTTCTCCAATAGAACCTGGTTCTTTTGTACGATCTAATACAGCAATATTTTTTACTGTATCTGGAATTACTTTAAATAAGTATTTTTCACTAAATGGACGATATAGATGAACTTCAATAAGCCCAATTTCTCCATTTAAATAATCGATTGTCTCCTTAATTGTCTCGCAAACAGATCCCATGGCTATAATAATATTTTTAGCCGTTTTGCTGCCATAATATTGGAATGGTTCATAATGAGTACCAGCAATTTCATTTATCTTTTGCATATATTCATTGACAATGTCAGGGACATCATTATAGAATCTATTTCTAGCTTCTGTTGCTTGAAAATAAATGTCATCATTAGAAGCAGTTCCTTTTATTTCTGGCTTCATAGGATTTAATGCTCGATTTCTGAATTTTTCTAAAGCATTTTGATCTAATAATTTTGCGTATTCTTCTTTTTCTAAAATATTAATTTTATCAATTTCATGACTTGTTCTAAAACCATCAAAAAAATGTAAAAATGGAAGACTGGATTCAATTGCTGATAAATGAGCAACTCCTGCCATATGAGAAGCATCTTGTACTGAAGAAGATGCTAGCATACAAAATCCTGTTTGTCTTGTTGCATAAATATCTTGATGATCCCCAAAAATACTTAAACTATGTGTAGATATACTTCTTGCTGCTACATGAATCACAGCTGGTAACATCTCACCTGCCATTTTATACATATTCGGAATCATTAAAAGAAGCCCTTGACTAGCCGTAAATGTAGTTGCTAAAACACCAGATTGTAAAGCACCATGAATAAATCCTGCCGCTCCTGCTTCACTTTGCATTTCTACTACTTTTACTTCATCATCAAATAGGTTTTTTTCTTTCTTATTAGACCATTCATCAATATGTTCAGCCATTGTACTAGAAGGTGTAATTGGATAAATTCCTGCTATTTCACTAAAAAGATAGGCTGTTTTACTACATGCTTCATTTCCGTCAATTGTTACTGTTCTCATAAGTCACCTCTTATTCATTATATTACCACAAAATAGATTTTTAGACTACAAGAAGAAAAGTAGAAATTCATTTTTATGATTTAAGTATTTTAAAAGTAAAGAAATTATATTATAATGAATTTGGTGATATTATGTTTGAGGACTATCCTGGAAGTATTTGTTTAGATGAAGTAATAAAAGAAAAATATCATTATGATGTTACCAATCTAATGAGTTTAGCAAATCAAAATTTTATAGAATTAGAAGGTAATGGGAAAGATGCACTTTGTTGGATTACTTACAATCACGAAAAATATCTTTTTAAACCATTACAGGAAGCAGATTATAATGTATGGGGAGAATTATTATCAGAAGAAATTGCCAAAATATTAGATATTCCTTGTGCTGAATATAGAGTTGCAACTTTAAATAATCAAAAAGGAGTTATATCTAAAAATTTTTTAAAAAATGAGGATATCTTATTAATCGGAAGTGAAATTTACCAAAATTTTTTTAATGAAATACATTATGGAAAAAATAACGACAATTCATTTTCTAGTATTCTACCTAATGATTCTTCTAGAAAAAAATATATTTTTCGTTATTTAAATAATCTTCACTTAACAACTTCTATTTTAGAAAATAATCACAATATTAATATAAAAGATACTGTCAAAATAAAAAAGTCTCTGACTAAAATGTTACTTTTTGATTTAATCACTTTGCAATATGATCGTCATCCTAATAACTGGGGAATTATTCAATCAGAAGATAATTTTTCTCTTAGTCCTTTATATGACAATAGTGTTTCTTTTGGATTAGGATATCCTTTTCTTGATCGTAGAATAGAAAGTTTTCGCTCTGAGCTTGCGAATTCTCGATTGTTAAAAGACAGAAATAGGATTAATTCTTTTATTTATCAAAATAGTCCCAATTTTACTTTTTTAGAGGAAGATTTATCCAATATAAAAGGAAAAAAGAAAACAATTCCATATACATTTTTTAATTTTTTAACACAATCTGATGAAATGACTCAAAATTGGATTATAAGTGTTCTATCAAATTTTAAAGAAGATACAATAGAGACCATTATTAAGAGATTAGAAAACAAATTCGATATGAAAATGCAAGGAAATTTATATTATTACATTGTAGAAATATTTAATATCAATTTATTAAAATTAAAAGAAATTGTAGAAGAATATGTTTCTGATTTACGAAAAGTTTATCCTCGTGCTGCAAAAGATGTTTTTTTAATGATTAGACAAATATTGAAATATGCAAAAAGTAGGGGACTTATAAAACAAATACCGCAATTTGAGTTGAAATTTCCTAAAAAGAAAAGGTCTAAAAATATTAAATTTATTTATATCAAATATTTTATCTAACATTCTTATTCACCTCTTGATATATGAACTAATATATTTTCTCATGATAACTATAACATATTATTGTTCAAAATTATACCTAATT
>OIZF01001515.1_pt1 | contig 13253 bp, 9 predicted proteins | sample 1588471 | NCBI WGS metagenome assembly OIZF01 (sample SAMN03283279) | human gut metagenome | biome: human-associated habitat; material: feces | host: Homo sapiens | place: Peru | collected 2012
TGCGCGACTGGTTGTATGTAGTAGATCATGCCCGTGCCATCGATATGATTTTCCATAAGGGTAAGATTGCCGAGACTTACAACATCGGCGGTTTCAACGAGTGGAAGAACATCGATATCATCAAGGTGGTTATCAAGACCGTTGACCGTCTGCTCGGTAGAAAGGAAGGCGAGGATATGGACCTCATTACTTATGTAACAGACAGAAAGGGTCACGATATGCGTTACGCCATCGACTCTAGAAAGTTGCAGAAGGAATTGGGTTGGGAGCCATCTCTCCAGTTTGAGGAGGGAATTGAGGAAACCGTAAAATGGTATCTCGATAATCAGGAATGGATGGACAATGTAACTTCTGGCGATTACCAGAAGTACTACGACAACATGTATTCCAATCGATAATAAAATACACTTGAATGGGTAGAAGTCTTTGATATAAGGCTTTCCTAATGTAAAATAAATGAAAAGAGTTTTCGTAAATATCAATTATTTGCGAAAACTCTTTGTCGTATCTATAATTTGCAGTAACTTTGCACCCGGATTTAGATAATAATAAAAATACAGTTGTTATGGAACCAACTCGAAAAATCGAAAAGGTGAGCATGCGCAACCTCCGCATGGAGGATTACGACCAGCTCGCCAAGTCGTTTAAGCGTATTTACGCAGACTCAGATGTATTCTGGACAAAAGAACAAATTAAGAAACTCATTACAATCTTCCCTGAGGGACAGGTGGTTATTATCGTTGACGATAAGATTGTGGGCTGTGCGCTCTCCATCATTGTCAACTATAATATGGTGAAAGGCGACCATACCTATGCTCAGGTGACTGGTAATGAAACCTTCAATACCCACCAGCCTAACGGCAATATCCTTTATGGTATTGAGGTATTCATCCACCCTGATTATCGTGGCTTGCGATTGGCTCGTCGTATGTATGAGTATCGCAAGGAACTCTGCGAGAAACTCAACTTGAAGGCTATTATGTTTGGTGGTCGTATTCCAAACTATCATAAGTATGCCGACAAGATGCGTCCTAAGGAGTATATCGAACACGTAAGGAACCGTGAGATTTACGACCCGGTTCTTACCTTCCAGCTCTCCAACGACTTCCACGTACGCCGTGTCATCCGCAATTATCTTCCTAGCGATGAGGAGAGCGAACACTGCGCAACCCTCTTGCAGTGGGATAACATCTATTATCAGCCACCTACGGATTCCTACGTAGACCGCAAGCCAACCGTAAGAATCGGATTGGTACAGTGGCAGATGCGTCCATACGCTTCGGTAGATGACCTCTTCGAACAGGTTGAGTTCTTCGTTGATTCTGTGAGCGATTACAAGAGCGATTTCATCCTCTTCCCAGAATATTTCAATGCGCCTTTGATGGCACGTTTCAATGATTTGGGTGAGGCACAGAGCATCCGAAAGATGGCTCAATATACAGAAGAAATTCGTGACCGATTCCGTGAACTTGCCATCAGCTACAACATCAATATCATCACGGGTAGTATGCCTTATCTCAAGGGCGATTCCCTCTATAACGTCGGTTTCCTTTGTCGTAGAGATGGTAGCGTAGATATGTATGAGAAGATTCACGTTACGCCGGATGAACAGAAGTGCTGGGGATTGAGTGGCGGTAGCCATATCCAGACATTCGACACCGATTGCGGTAAGATTGGTATCGTGATTTGCTATGACGTGGAGTTCCCTGAACTTTCCCGTCTGATGGCAGAGGATGGTATGCAGATTCTCTTCGTTCCATTCATGACCGATACGCAGAATGCTTACTCTAGAGTGAGAGTCTGTGCACAGGCTCGTGCCATCGAGAACGAGTGCTATGTAGCCATTGCAGGTAGTGTGGGCAACTTGCCACGTGTTCACAACATGGATATCCAGTATGCCCAGAGTGCCGTATTCACTCCTTGTGACTTTGCCTTCCCTAATGACGGCAAGCGTTCTGAGGCAACACCGAATACCGAGATGATTCTCGTATCAGATGTAGATTTGAACCTCTTGAACGAGCTTCATACCTACGGTGCCGTAAGAAATCTTCGTGACCGCCGTAAGGATCTCTACGAATTGAAACAGAAAAAGTAAGTGAGGAAGAAAAACTCAACATTTAACACTCAACATTAAATAAAAGTGTATAAGATAGAAATCTCGGAGCGCACGCTCCACTTTAAGCAGCCAGCAGGCACGTCTCGTGGAGTTTATACCACGAGACACAGTTATTATCTGACTCTTACTTCGGATGAAATGCCGGGGATTGAAGGAGTGGGAGAGTGTGCTACGCTCCCTGATTTGAGTTGCGATGCCAAACCGGAATATGCTGTTACCCTTCGACAGGTGTGCCAGATGGTGGAACAGATGGGACGCATCCCTTACGATATGATTCGTGCCTATCCTAGCATCACCTTCGGACTCGAAACCGCTTTCGCCTCTCTCTTTCATGCAGCCAGAAAGCAGGGATTGCCTATTTCTGCTCCTATGGGAATGGAGAACCTGGTCAATCTTTTCGACTCTCCTTTCGGAAGAGGAGAAGAGGGCATCACCATCAACGGATTGGTATGGATGGGTACTTACGAAGAGATGTTGGCACGATTGGAGGAAAAGCTTCAGGCTGGTTTCCATTGTGTGAAACTGAAGATTGGTGCCATCGATTTCTTCAAGGAACTAGACCTCATCAAGCGTATTCGTGATGTCTATACCCGTGAACAGGTAGAACTGAGAGTGGATGCCAACGGTGGATTCCTGCCGGAGAATGCGATGAGCCAGCTGGAGGCTTTGGCTAAATATGACATTCATTCGATTGAGCAGCCTATCAAGCAGCATCTGTGGCCTAAAATGGCACAGCTCTGTCGCGAGACTCCGCTCCCTATCGCCTTGGATGAGGAGTTGATAGGTGTGAATGTCCGAAGTATGAAGGAGGCTTTGCTCGATACCATCCGTCCTCAGTATATCATTCTGAAACCTTCGCTCCATGGTGGAATCTATGGTTGCAACGAATGGATTCAGTTGGCTGACCAGCGTGGTATCGGCAGTTGGATTACCTCGGCTTTGGAGAGCAACATCGGTCTCCATGCCATCGCCCATTATGCTGCCAAGGTATATGGACCGAATGTCCAGATGCCACAGGGGTTGGGCACCGGTCAGCTCTTTACTGATAACATCCCGATGCCATTGGAAATCCGTGGCGATCAACTGTTTGTCGTAAAATAACTTAGGAAGAATTCTTGAAATGACATTAGAAGATTTCCTTTCCGAATGGAATAACGATAGCGACCGGGTGCTTGTACATACCAGTGGTTCCACAGGAAAACCCAAACCGATGATGGTAGAGAAGAAGCGAATGCTCAACTCAGCCCGCATCACTTGTGATTTCCTTGGATTGAAGCCAGGTGATAGCGCTTTGCTCTGTATGTCGCTTGATTATATCGCAGGTAAGATGGTGGTGGTACGAAGTATTGAGCGCCATCTCCATCTTATTTCTGTACCCCCAAGTGGGCATCCTTTGAAAGATGTAAATAAAGAGATTACTTTCGCAGCCATGGTTCCGATGCAGGTATATAATACCCTGCAGGTTCCTGAGGAGCGAGAACGGCTCTGCCATATCCGTCATCTAATTATCGGTGGTGGTGCCATTGATGCAGCTTTAGAGAAGGAACTGAAGTCATTTCCTGGCAATATCGCTATCTGGAGCACTTACGGCATGACCGAAACCTTATCTCATATCGCCTTGCGAAGAATCAATGGTGATAAGCCTAGTGAATGGTATCAGCCTTTCGATAGCGTTCATATCAGTCAGACCGAAGAAGGCTGTCTGGTCATTGATGCCCCTCAGGTTTGTGCTGAAACCTTGGTAACGAATGATATCGTGGAGATAGAACCCTATATATATAATAAGGTGGAAAAACTCCGTTTCCGCATCAAGGGCAGAAAAGACAATGTCATCTGTAGTGGTGGCATCAAGATACAGATAGAAGAAGTGGAAACTCTCTTGAAACCTCATTTGGAAAACCCTTTCATGCTAGCCAAGAAGAAAGACGGGAAGTTTGGAGAAATCGCAGTCCTCCTGACAGAGGATGAGGATATAAAAAAAGTAGAGGCGACTGTCCGCCGCCTCTTATCTGATGAATCTGAAAAGTCTTCTGATCATAAAAAATATAAATATTGGATTCCTAAGGAATTCCGATATGTAGAGCATCTTCCGCTTACCGAAACCGGAAAGCCAAAGCGATGCTGTTTGGCATAAGGATACAATAATGGCGGGTTGATGGCCCGCCATATTATATTATCCTTCTCTGAAGAAATCGAGTGCTTCCTTGATTTCTTCTGTTGTAGCAGTCTGGTTGATACGGATATCTCCGATGCCGCCCAGCATGGTGAAGTTGATGATACCATTCTGGTTCTTCTTGTCATGATGCATCAGCTCGATGAGCTCATCATAGTCATCACAGGTGATATCCAGTGTTCCGTAGTTTTCCTTGATGAAGGTTACGGTCTGGCGCATCTTGTCTGTTGGAAATCCTGTCTTTGCCACGCTGAGGTAAAGCTCAGGGATAAGACCGAATGCCACGGCATAGCCATGCAGGATAGGCTTGCGCTTCAATGCCCAGCTCTCGAAGGCATGACCGAAGGTATGACCCAGGTTCAAAGCCTTGCGGATGCCCTTCTCATGAGGATCCAGTTCTACGATGCGCTCCTTTACCTTCACGCTGTCGCCCACCATGCGCTGCAACTGCTTCAAATCTGGTTGGTTAAGGTCGAAGCTTACCAGTTCCTCCCACATCGCCTCGGTAGAAATCAAGCCATGCTTCAGCATCTCTGCATAGCCCGAACAGATGTTCTCGGCATCGAGTGTCTTCAGAAATTCAGTGTCGAGAATCACGTACTTAGAGTCGTTGAATACACCCACTTCGTTCTTCAATCCACCGAAATTGATACCGGTCTTTCCGCCTACTGATGCATCTACCATGGCAAGCAGGGTAGTAGGGATATTGATGAAGTTGATGCCGCGCTTGAAGGTGCTGGCAGCAAAACCACCCAGGTCGGTTACCATACCGCCACCCAGGTTTATCATGCACGAATGGCGTGAAGCACCCCCTTCTTGCAGTCCCTTCCAGACCATCATCAGACTTTCTATGTCCTTATGGCTGTCGCTGGCAGGAATTGTGATTATCTGCATATGCTTCAAGCTATAGAAGTTCTTGATGACTGGCAGACACAGCTCTTGGGTCGTGGTATCGGTAAGCACAAACAGCTTGTCGTGCTCGCATTCAGCGAGAGCGGTTACCAGTTCGCTCTCCAGATGGGTTGATATGATTACTCTTTGACTCATAACTTACTAACGTTTTTTAAAAAGACGAATTTATATAGGGCCGTTGTGAAGTCCAAATAGGACAACGCTACGGCTATTTTGGTTGCAAAGGTACGTTAAAATGGAGACAAAACAAAATAAATAAGCACTTTTTTATCAATAAAAGTTTAAACCTTGATACATTTCGTTCGTCAAAAGAAGCAAAATGCCCCAAAAATGCATCTGTTTTTTACAATTGCGCTCTAATCGGGTCTAATCATATAAAAGCAAGTCTATATACAATTTAGAAATAATAAATAACATTCAACAAATAATGAAAAGATCAATTCTATCGATGCTGTTGATGCTCGTTGCAATAGCATCCTTTGCTCAGGAACGCTTGATTAGCGGTAAGATAACAGACCGCGATACCAAGGAGCCTGTAGAGCAAGTAACGATTCAACTACTCAAAACCGACAGTACCTACGTGTCGGGTGCCATTTCGAATGAGCAGGGACTTTTTCATGTCAATGCTCCTGCTAATGGCAAGTATCTTCTCAAGATTACGAGTGTAGGTTACAAGCCTACCGTAAAGCGCATCCAGATTTCAGAAGACAAGAATCTGGCAATGGGTAATGTGGTCGTAAGTGCTGAGGCTATCATGCTGAAAGGTGCCGTAGTTACTGCAATGGCGCAGAAAGTAACCCTCAAGGAAGATACCTTCGTTTATAATTCGGCTGCTTACCGCACACCGGAAGGTTCTGTGGTTGAGGAACTCGTCAAGCGTCTGCCTGGTGCAGAGGTTAGCGACGACGGTACCATCAAGATCAACGGTAAGGAAGTGAAGAAAATCCTGGTAGACGGCAAGGAGTTTATGACGGGTGATACCAAAACTGCCCTGAAAAACCTGCCTACCAGCATCATCGACAAGATCAAGGCGTATGATGAGAAGAGTGATCTCTCTAAGGTGACCGGCATTGATGACGGAGAAGAACAGACCGTGCTCGACTTTGGTGTAAAGAAAGGAATGAATAAGGGAATGATTTCCAATATCGACCTGGGTGTCGGTAATAAGGACCGTTACAATATGCGTGGTATGGGTGGCTATTTTGCCAACAACAACCGATTCATGCTCTTTGCCAATGCCAATAATACCAGTGACCGTGGATTCGGCGGTGGTCCTGGCAGAGGATTCTGGGGCGGTGCCAACGGTTTGAATGCCAGCAAGATGATAGCTGCCAACTACAACTATGAGTTGAAGAACAAGTTCAAGTTCAATACTTCCCTCCGCTGGAACCACAGCGATGGCGATGTATGGAGCAGCCGTTCCAGCGAGAACTTCATGGGTAGCAGCAGCTCTTTCAGCAATAGCCTGAGCCAGAGTTTCTCCCGCAGCAACAGCTGGAATGGCAACATCCGATTGGAGTGGATGCCTGATTCCATGACCAATATTCTCTTCCGTCCTTCCATCTCCTGGAGTTCCAGCGATGGCTTGAGTGGTAGCCAGTCGGCATCTTACAACAAGGATCCTTATACCATTACCACGAAAGATCCTCTTTCTGAGGAAGGTATCGAAGAGATGGAGAAGGCTGAGGCCATGGTGAACAGCCAGTTGACCAATGGCATCACCTACTCTGATAATAATAATATCAATGGTATGCTGCAGGTAAACCGCAAGTTGGGCAACAAGGGACGTAATATCACCTTCCGTGTGGATGCCAAATATACCGATAAGGACAGCAAAAGCATCTCGCTCAACAATGCCAAACTCTATCTCGTGCAGACTGCGGAGGGTAAGGATTCAACCTATCAAACCAACCGCTACAACCTGACTCCTTCAAAGAATTACAGTTATGCCGGTCAGTTGACCTATAGTGAACCACTCTGGAAGGCTACTTTCCTGCAGTTCAGCTATAAGTTTACTTACAGCTACTCCAAGAGCGACCGCAGCACCTACGATTTCAGCAAGTATGCGATGAGTGGTGATCATGAATATCGCGGTTGGGACAGCTACTTGAATCCATTCGCCGGTCATCTCAATGACTACAGGGATGATGATTTGAGTCGCTTCTCAGAGTATCGCAACTATAACCATGATATCCAGGTGATGATGCGATTCATCCGTCAGAAGTATAACCTGAACTTTGGTGTGATGGTTCAACCACAGCAGTCTAAGTATATCCAGGATTATCAGGGAGTGCATGTAGATACCGTTCGCAATGTGGTGAATGTGAGTCCAACCCTCGATTTCCGTTATCGCTTCTCAAAGATGAGTAACCTGCGAATCAACTATCGTGGTACAACCTCTCAGCCAAGCATCTCTCAGTTGCTCGACATCACGGATAACAGCGATCCGTTGAATATTTCGATGGGTAACCCTGGCTTGAAGCCATCGTTCACTCAGAACTTCCGATTGTTCTACAACAATTTCGTGCAGAACCATAACAAGGGTATCATGACTTTCGTCAACTTCTCTACCACCAACAATAGCATCAGCAATAAGGTGACATACGATGAGACGACTGGTGGAAGAATCACCCGACCAGAGAATATCAATGGAAACTGGAATGCGATGGGAGCCTTCATGTTCAACTGCTCTATCGATAGTGCAGGTGTATGGAACATCAATACTGGAGCCCATGCCAATTACAATAACTATGTAAGTTATCTGAGTCTTGACAAGAAATCAGACTCTCAGAAGAATACTACCCGCAGTATCACCTGGCGTCAGAATCTTTCTTTCAGCTATCGTAATGACTGGGCAGAGTTTTCTCTTGATGGTACGCTTACTTACAATAAGGCAAAGAACAAGCTTCAGCCTACCAGCAACCTCGAGACCTGGCAGTTCTCTTATGGTCCTAGCATGACGCTTACAGCTCCTTGGGGAACCAGCCTGAACTCAAGTCTCTCTATCAGCAGTCGCCGTGGCTATAATGACAGTAGTATGAACACCGATGAGTTTGTATGGAATGCGCAGCTCTCTCAGAGTTTCCTGAAGGGCAAGCCTCTTACCATCATGCTCCAGTTCTATGACATTCTTCGTCAGCAGAGCACCTTCTCTCGTGCTATCTCCGCTACATCCCGTACTGATACCGAGTATAATGCTGTCAACAGCTATGCGATGCTTCATGTGGTATATCGCTTGAATCTCTTCGGAGGCAAGCAGGCACGTCAGGGTGGTCCTGGCGGTCCTGGTGGACCTGGTGGTCGTCCTGATTTCCGTGGTCGCCCATTCGGTGGTGGCCATCCAGGTGGAAGAATGTTCTAAAAAAGAAAATGAAGTAAGCTTCATTTAAAACGATAGTAAGCCTCACTCAATGTTTATGCGAGGCTTATTTCAAATAGGTATGACGAGAAAAAAAGAAATCCCCGCTCTTCGTTATGAAGAACGGGGATTGTTTTATTTGGGATTACTAAAAGTTCATTGATTAGAGAGAGAACTTGTAACCCAGTGTAAGCTGGAATACAGAGTTGCAACCAGCATCGTCAATGTCTACAATCTTTGTTACACCAATATTGTAACGAGCATCTAAGCAAACGTTCATATACTCGTAAGAGATGCCTACAGGAACAGAGAAATCAAAAGACTTAACTTCTGCTCCTTCTGGTGCATATTTGTCATAATCTACAGTAACGCCATTAACACTAACCTTGTTGCTAAGATTAAATGCTGGCTGGATACCTGCCTTTAAAGCAAGACCTGGAGCTACATAAACGTTGGCAAGAATAGGGATATTAAGATAATCCATCTTTATCTTTGCATCGGTGTCTTTTACCTTTGCACCCTGCATAGAGTAGAGAAGACCACCGCTGATACCAAACATTGGTGATACATGATACTCCAACTCTGCACCTCCAACGAAGCCTGCTTTGTATTCTGCATCATCCTCTGTAAGAGATGAAACGTTCAAACCGACCTTAGGCTGAATCGTAACATCGCCTGCATTGTACTGTGCGAAAGCACCTACTGAAGACAGCACCATAGCTGCCATAACCAATAATTTCTTCATAATCTCTAAATTTTAAATTATTAATACTACTTTTTGTTGATAAGCCTTAGCTCTGTTGATGCAGAGTATTAGGTATTTTTTCATATCTAACTGGGGGCAAAGATAAATGAAAAAACTATATAAAGCAAGCTTTTTACAATAAAAAATGTACTTTTGAACCAAAAAATCTCATTTTCGTGGTAAAATCGTATGTTTTTATCCTATCTTTGCTCTATTTTCTTCAGTTCTTTCTCAAACCGGCGACGATACATTTCGCCTGCTATCGTCAAGCCGAACGGGAAGGCAATCCAGATGCCCAGTATGCCCATGCCGCAAAGAAAACCGAGGGTATAGCCCAATGGAAGTGAGATGACGAAGTAGGCGATGAAGGCATAGAGCACCATCGGCTTCACACAGGCGATACCTCGAAGGGCATTGGCAAAGGTATATTGCAAACCGTCGCCAAACTGATATACCATCATCAGGATTATCAATACCGACACATAAGCCTGTACCTCGGCATTGTCATTAAACCAACCGCCTATCTGGTGGCGAAGCAGAAATACCGGAATTCCCATGCAGAGAGAGAACAGCAGGTTCAGACGGAAGCCATCGTAGGCGTTGCGGCGTACGGCAGCATAGTCTTTCTGTCCCATAAAGTGACTCACGCGGATTGCCAGCGCTGCTGCCATACCCGAAAGTACGAGATAGAAGAGCTGGGAGAGGGTAATCATTACCTGATGAGCTGCCAACGGGATAGTACCCAGCCAGCCTACCATCACGCAACTCAGCGTAAAGGCTGCCGATTCCATTCCCAGCTGTAAGGCTACCGGCCAGCCCAGACGGTTCATCTCCTTGAAGTCTGTCTTATTAAGTGAACTATGGATGAGGTCGTGTCTGTATTCTCTGAATTCCTTGCTGACAATCACAATGCTCATCATTGCCAGAGCCATGAGGATGCGGCTTACCAAGGTTGAGATTCCGGCTCCGAGCAAACCCAGTTCCGGAAAACCAGCCACACCGTAAATCAATACCCAGTTGCCGAGGATATTGACCACGTTTCCGCCAATCATCGCCCACATCGCCACCTTGGTCTTTCCGATACCATCCAGGAATTGCTTCATCGTAAAGAAGATACCCATGAAGAGAACCGAGGCAAGGTTCACCAGGAAGTAGGGACGGATGAGCGATAGCAGTTCTTCCGGCTGTCCGATATGTGCCAGATTGAGATAGAGCAGGATGAGAACAGCCGTAAAAATGGCTCCCGTCAGCATATTGGCAAGGAAAGAGTTGCGAACCTTCTGTCCGATACAGTCGGTACGTTCCTCTCCGTAAAGCTTGCCGATGATAGGAGTGAGTCCGTAGGTAAATCCCATATAGGATACAAAGACGAGACCGAAAATATTGTTCACCAATCCGGCTGCTGCCAGTTCGGGTGTACTGTGATGACCAATCATCAGCGTATCAGCAAATCCCAGAATGATGGTTCCTAGTTGTCCGATAATAATAGGAAATCCTATCGAAAGCAGTTCCCGGTAATGATGTTTCTTATTCGTTGTAATCGATGTTGTATGATTATTCATATTGCTTTTAATTACTAATCTATTTCTTGTATTTTGTCATTGAGGGATGCAAAGTTACGGCTTTATTCAGTAACTACCAAATTTTTCTTTCAGAAAAAGATTTTTTCCTCCGTTTTATTTGGAGTTATCGGATAAAAAAACTATATTTGCAGAATCAAAACAACTGACAATCAGATTTACAAACCAAATAAACATACCATTATGAACAACATTCCATTAGTATTTTGGCTCATCCCGATAGCCAGTGTTGTAGCATTGGGAATGGCATGGTTCTTCTTTCGTTCGATGATGAAAGAGGACGAGGGAACTGAGAGAATGAAAGAGATTGCTGCACATGTTAGAAAAGGTGCAATGGCCTACCTCAAGCAGCAGTACAAGGTGGTGACCATCGTCTTCGTGGTGCTTGCCATTGTTTTCGCCTTTATGGCTTATGTGCTGAAAGTGCAGAATCCGTGGGTTCCGTTCGCTTTCCTTACCGGTGGACTCTTCTCCGGACTGGCGGGATTCTTCGGTATGAAGACAGCTACCTATGCTTCGGCACGTACAGCCCATGGAGCTCGTACCGGTCTCGACAAGGGATTGAAGATTGCTTTCCGCAGCGGTGCCGTGATGGGACTCGTTGTGGTTGGTCTCGGATTGCTCGATATTGCCATCTGGTTTATTGTTCTTAATGCGGTGTATGCCGGTGAGTCTACTGCCCTCATCACCATCACTACCACCATGCTTACCTTTGGTATGGGTGCTTCTACCCAGGCTCTCTTTGCCCGTGTAGGTGGAGGTATCTATACCAAGGCTGCCGATGTGGGAGCTGACCTGGTGGGCAAGGTAGAGGCTAATATTCCTGAGGATGATCCCCGGAATCCTGCTACCATTGCCGATAATGTAGGTGATAATGTAGGCGACGTAGCCGGAATGGGTGCCGACCTCTATGAGAGCTATTGCGGTTCTATTCTTTCTACCGCTGCTCTGGGTGCCACCGCCTTTGCCATGAATAGCGACATGCAGCTCCGTGCCGTTATCGCACCTATGATCATTGCAGCCATCGGCATCTTCCTCTCGCTTATCGGCATCTATCTGGTCCGTACCAAGGAAGGCGCATCCATGAAGGATCTGCTCCATTCCCTGGGCTTGGGAACCAATGTAAGTGCCGGTCTTATCGCCGTTGCCACCTTTATTATATTATATCTCCTGGGCATCGAGAACTGGCTCGGACTCTCATTCTCTGTTATCAGCGGTCTGGTGGCTGGTGTCATCATCGGTCAGGCTACGGAATATTATACTTCCCAGAGCTATAAGCCTACACAGAAAATTGCTGAGGCTTCGCAGACGGGTCCTGCCACGGTGATTATCAAGGGCATTGGAACGGGAATGATTTCTACCATGGTTCCTGTGGTAACCATCTCTGTTGCCATCATGTTGAGCTTCCTCTGTGCCAATGGTTTTGACATGTCAATGTCTGCTAAGTCCATCAGTACCGGTCTTTATGGCATCGGTATCGCAGCCGTAGGTATGTTGTCAACGCTCGGCATCACCCTTGCTACCGATGCCTATGGTCCTATTGCCGACAATGCCGGAGGTAATGCAGAGATGAGCGGACTGGGTAAGGAGGTGCGTGAACGTACCGATGCCCTCGATGCACTTGGCAATACCACAGCAGCTACCGGTAAGGGCTTTGCCATCGGTTCAGCTGCCCTTACAGCTTTGGCGCTTCTTGCCTCTTACATTGAGGAAATCAAGATAGCCATGATTCGTGCCGTAGAGAATGGCAAGCAGTATGTGGATGCTGCCGGCGATCTCTTCGACCCATCGAATGCCAGCACCATCGATTTCATCAACTTCTTCCAGGTTAACCTGATTAATCCTAAGGTTCTGGTAGGAGCTTTCTTGGGAGCGATGGCTGCCTTCCTGTTCTGCGGACTGACGATGGGTGCTGTGGGACGTGCTGCTGAGTCAATGGTTCAGGAAGTTCGTCGCCAGTTCCGTGAGATTAAGGGAATCCTTGAAGGCAAGGCAACTCCGGATTACGGTCGTTGTGTAGAAATCAGTACCCGCAGTGCTCAGCGTGAGATGATTATCCCGTCTCTTCTTGCCATCATCATTCCTATCGTAGTAGGTCTGGTTTTGGGAGTTGCCGGTGTGCTCGGTCTTCTTACCGGTGGTCTTGCTGCCGGTTTCACGCTTGCCGTCTTCATGTCTAATTCAGGTGGTGCATGGGATAATGCTAAGAAGATGATAGAGGAGGGCAACTTCGGAGGCAAGGGTAGTGAGAATCATAAGGCTACCATCGTAGGCGATACCGTAGGCGACCCATTCAAGGATACCTCTGGTCCATTGACTTATACTGATATAGATAGACACATTTATGGTTAATTAATAAAATGTGTTTA
>OIZF01001516.1_pt1 | contig 13252 bp, 13 predicted proteins | sample 1588471 | NCBI WGS metagenome assembly OIZF01 (sample SAMN03283279) | human gut metagenome | biome: human-associated habitat; material: feces | host: Homo sapiens | place: Peru | collected 2012
AAAAAATGGCCCGGTTAAGAATGTCATATTCTGTTGGTTCTTTTCTCTGTGCCTCCACATTTATGATAATCTTCGAGCGTCCCTCTTTCAAGTGCACGTAAAAAATAATATCAAACAAAATGTAGCCCGCATTCATCTCTTCATTTACCGTATTCATTCCTATGATTTCTTTTCCGTTTTCATCCACTCCAATAACTTTGTTAGTAAGCCCCGGGTCAATAGGGATCTTCCCGATATGTATATCATCTTCAATCAATGGCTTCACTTCTTCCGGTGACATGCCACGAAATTCTTCTACTGCCTCTATCAAAATTCGTGCCAGTATATCTTTGTATCCAAGCAGCTTTTTTGCACAGGCATCATACTGTGCTTTAAGGTCAGTCGCTAATACAGCATTTTTCAACTCAGTATTCATTTTTCCTCCTTTTGCAGAAGGAACTTCCTCTATCTTCAATCACTCCCAGTCCTCTTCTGCTTTTTTCATAATGTTTGGTATTAAAGCATAGATTTCTGAAATGTTATTAGAATATAGATGGTACGACGTACCTTAGATTTCGTATAGAAACATGCTTTTTCCTACTTTAACATAGAGTAGGAATGAATTGCAAGAGGGGATTTTACGGTTTCGTTTAAAACATCCACGGCAAGAAAAAGACTATGCACTCCTGCTCAGCTTCGTCGGGCAAGCCCGACTCCAATTCGCTGGATTGCATAGTCTTTTTCTTGCTTTGTGATGTATCTACACGTCTCGGTTATTTGCTTGCGCAGATACTCTTTTGATAACTGATATATCTGCAATTCCTCGATATTCGCTGTTGTAGATGCTCTTTTTCAGTCCAATGTATCTACAACTTGCTTTTCTTTGAACTTGCAGATGCTTTTCAGCCCACCTGTCATGTACAATTGCATCTGCATCCCACGTTTTCTATGACCTGAGGATGCTTCTCATTGAAATCATGCATCTTCAACTTGCTTTTTCTATAACTTGCAGATACTCCTCATCAAAATTTTGCATCTTCAATCTCCAAAAATCCGTCATCGTAGATATTTCCACTCAATATCCTTTAAGTTCTATTTAGTTCACGACGACCTCCAAGCAAGAAAAGACTATGCACTCCTGCTCAGCTTCGTCGGGCAAGCCCGACTCCAATTCGCTGGAGTGCATAGTCTTTTCTTGCTTGGAGGTGTACCGTGATTGAAATAAGTAAATCTATCTTGCTCATCTGCCGGTTTCTATTGCGATACACCACAAAGTTCTGCTCTTTATGTATTTCCCTCCGATTTAAATCTGAACAGAAATGTATTCCATTTGTTTTCGCGCGTTACCTTATTGCTGCTTAATGAACTAAATAGCAACTCCACCTTGATTTTCTTCCACCCTCGTTCTAATATATTCCTATGTTACACATTATTTTAATTCTTAATTTGGAGAGACAGACATGAAATTACAAGACGGAAGACCAACAGATTTAACCGGCAGATTACCAAAAGAAATACGCGTATATGATTTTTTAGATACCCTCAATATATCTTATCAGCGAGTTGACCATGAAGCAGCTATGACAATGGAAGCCTGTGAAGAAATCGATCGAGTACTCGGTGATAACACCTCGATTTGTAAAAATCTATTTTTATGTAACCGACAGGCAACTGATTTTTATCTACTTCTTATGCCGGGAAACAAACCATTTAAAACCAAAGAATTATCTGCACAAATTGGAAGTTCCAGATTATCATTTGCCAAGCCTGAATTTATGGAACAATATTTAGACATCACTCCCGGCTCCGTCAGTGTTATGGGATTGATGAATGATATAGAGCATAAAGTACAACTTCTGATTGATGAAGATATTTTGAAAAAAGAATATTTTGGATGTCATCCTTGTGTAAATACATCAAGCTTGAAATTCAAGACAACCGATCTTATGGAGCGTATCATTCCGGCACTTGGGCATACACCAAAAATGGTAAGGCTTGGTTGAGCCAGACAGTGACGGAGTGGCTCTCAAAAGCCACTCCATCCCTATTTGTTCCCCCTAATATACGCTTCTAACATCTCCTCAACACATATCTGAATTGAATCTATGATTTTTATACAATTATCTTTTTTCATCCCTGCTTCAAGTCCTACTGCCAGAAGTTCCTTTTTCCCTGGATTACGCCCATTTCCATCAACAGTTGTCGTGTGCTCCCCATAATAAGTGTTACTATAAGTAAGATCATATGCAGGACTCAAATGCCAACTATCATTCTTTTCATTATATAAGTATGTGAAATTTTTTGAATGATCATCTCTATTGTGTGCAAATACATTAAAACACATACGGCGAAACATGTTTTCTAAATCTTTACTCTCATCTCTTGTTAGAATTTTGGTTAATTTCATCAGACTATGATAATCCAGACTTGGTTGTTCAAAATCTAATTCTAACAGTGCTGCTGCCGTCAACATATGGACTCTTTCTTTACCTGATGGTCTGTCAAATCGCTTGGTTCCAAAATATCCTTTACATTTATCAGAATGAAATAGTTTTGTTTCAGTCATTACAATCCCACATTTTCTGGCACAGCAAGAATAATCATACTCCATTTTTCCTGCATCTTCTCCATCTACATGTGCCGGAAATTTTATAATCCATTCTTCGTTATCTATTGTGGTCATAATTTTAGGTCTGGCACCACCACTTGTACCACCAAGATAATACAACTCATCCAATTTGTCCGAATATTCTGTTTTTAATATTTTCTGACATTCTTCGGCAAGTTTATCTAAATTTGCAAACTGCTTTTGTTCAGCGAACTTCTTTTCTGGGAAATAAGTAAGTGCACCCATCCCTGATTTTCCAACAATTGCCAGTCTGTCCAAAACAGTTAAATCCTCTGGATTTTGCTTATGTTTACGAAGTAAGCGATTTAATAGTAAATTTCCCCAATTATCCGGAAGACTGTCTGCAAATACGCCAAAAAGACCTCCAAAATAATCTTTTGTTGGAACAAACACTTGCTTTTTTAAAGGTAATGAAAATGGGCTAATTGCAAATCCATTTTCCAACCACTCATCATCATACTGAAATGCCGCTTTATGATCTGCTGTCATCGCCAGTGTTCCTACAAGTTTTTCGTCATAATATACCTGCAATGCATTATCTTGTTTCATTTATGACCTCCTGAATATCTTTATATGGTACTTGTGTAAAAATAGTCCTAAGTTCATCTGCAATTTCCAATGCCATTGCAATCTTCGTCAACGATATCAACGAAATCTGCCCAGATGCTTCAAATCTTTTAATCGAACCATAACTCACTCCACTCATCTGCGCTAATTTTTCCTGTGAAATAGATCGGCGTTTTCTGATATTCCGAACTCGCCTGGCAAGCTTTTGATCTAATTCTTCCGCTGTTTCCCATATAAACTGCTCCATGTGTTTCCTCCTACATTACTGCTAATATATTATCCAGAATCGTGTTATTTTATACTTTTCAGATAATATTTTATCTGTTTTATTTTACCATTTTTTACTTATAAACTCAAGAATTTTCGCCATGGAGCCAAAAAGGGACGGGGTTTTCCGGCTTTTTTGCTTGCAAAAAAGCCGGAAAACTCCGTCCCTATCTTGCTTTATCAAATGTAAACACATTCAAAAACTGTTTTGCTCTTTCTGTCTTTGGATTCTCGAAGAACACTTCTGGTGCATCTTCTTCCACAATCTTGCCCTGGTCCAGAAATATCACGCGGTCTGCAACAGCTTTTGCGAACTGCATCTCATGTGTTACGATGATCATTGTTCTTCCTTGCTTTGCAAGGTCGAGCATTACATCTAATACTTCTCGAACCATCTCCGGGTCAAGTGCTGCCGTCACCTCATCAAACAGCAGAATCTCCGGATGCATACACAGTGCACGGACGATTGCCACTCGTTGTTTTTGTCCACCGGACAACTGTCTTGGATAACTATTTGCCTTATCTGCCAAACCAACTCTTTCAAGAAGCTGCATTGCCTCTTCTTTTACTTCTTCTTTTTTACGTTTCTGTACTTTTGTCGGTGCCAATGTAATATTATCCATCACTGTCAAATGAGGAAATAATTCATAGCTCTGGAATACCATTCCTATCTTCTGTCGAAGTGATGCCAGATTCTTGCTGCCATACTCTACCAAATCTCCCTGAAGACGAATTTCTCCTCCCTGAATTGGCTCCAATGCATTAATACAGCGAAGCAATGTACTCTTTCCACATCCACTTGGACCAACTACGACTACCACTTCACCTTGTTTTATTTCCAAATCCATACCATCTAATATCGTATGGCCTTCAAATTTCTTTGTAAGATTTTTTACATTCAATAATGTTTCTGCCATGAGCATCACCCCCATTTTCTTTCCAGATATCTGGCAAGCATACTAATTGGCCAGCATGCAATGAAGTAAAGCAAGAATACAACAAGGAATACTCCAAATGCTGCATTCGGACTTGTCATACGGTTTGCCTCGATAATCTGCTGTGCCACTTTCAACATTTCCACAACACCAATCATAAGCACAAGGCTGGTCGTCTTGATCATTCGTGTAATCAGATTGATTGCAAGCGGTACCAGTCGTCTGACGGTCTGCGGAATAATGATATAACGATATGTCTGCGTTTTTGTAAGGCCAAGTGCCTCACTGCTCTCGTATTGATGCTTTGGAATACTGATCAGTGCTCCTCTTACCAAGTCTCCCATTTCTGCGGTTCCCCACAGTACAAATACGATAATTGAAGCAACTTCTCCCGACAAACTCCATCCAAATGCTCTTGTACTTCCAAAGTATACAATGAACAAAAGCACCAGCTGTGGCATAATACGGATAATCTCCAGATAAATTCTAAAAATCGCACGCACGATTTTATTTTTCATTGTCATCAGTGCTCCAACAAGAATTCCAAGCGGCATGCTGATCACAATAGAAATGAGACTGATTTGCAATGCTACCCACATACCTTGCAGCAGACGAATCATGTTGTTTCCTTTTAATAATACATCAAGCCCCAAATCCGGCATGGCGCAGCCTCCTTTCCAACAGACTGCCCAGAATTGACACTGGAAGCAGAATGATCAGGTAAAAGACGACGAGCAAAAACAGACTCTCTGTTGTTTTGTAATACAGACCAATTAAATCTTTGGCTGTAAACATCAAATCCATCAAACTGATGGCACTGAACACACTCGTCTCCTTCAACAAAAATATTACATTTGCCACGAAGGCCGGTACACTGACCGACATTGCCTGCGGTAAAATCACATATTGCATTGTCTGGCGATTGCTTAATCCCAAACTGACTGCACTTTCTCGCTGGATTGGTTCTATGGTTTCCAGCCCACTGCGAAATGTTTCTGCCATATAACTTCCGCCTAAAAACGCAAGTCCGATTGCTCCACAAACTTCTGCATCGAGCTGCAGACCAATCTTCGGAAATCCATAATATATGAAGAAAAGCTGTACTAACAAGGGGGTATTTCTACTAAGTTCAATATAAACTGCTACAATCTGCCTTGCTACAGGAATTTTGTGATATTGAATCATTGCACATATCAATCCGATTAAAATTGCTAAGACAATTCCGATTACTCCTATCTTGACTGTCAATTTTGCAGCCTTTTCATATAAAGGAATATACTTCATAATAAATTCCCAATTCATGAAATCGTGTTCTCCTTTCATTGATATTTGCATTTTTTTATTCTACCATTCTCAAAATTGATGCACAAGAACAGATTTGCACAGTTTTCTGCTATGTTTTTTACTATATTATATTAGATATTACTCTGTCTTTCCACCTTCTACAACTAAGCTGTCCTCATAGTCTGTACCATAAGTATCTTTCAATGTTGCTTCATAATCTGCATGGAAGAAATTCTCTTCGCCTAATGATTCGATTTCTCCGTTGATCCAATCTAATAATGTGTCATTTCCTTTTGTTACAGCAGGTGCGATACTGTCTGCGCTTCCAAGATTTGGAATTCCTACTGTGTAGCCTTTATTCTGAAGTGCAAATGCGATAACCTCTGTGTTATCATTTGCCCAGGCTACTGATGTACCATTTTCAAATGCTTCTTTTGCTGTTGCATAAGAATCAAATTTCTGAAGTGGGATGTCTGGATAATTCTCATGTAAATATGTCTCTGCTGTTGTTCCGGAAATTACGATGATGGAATCGTCTTCATTCCAGTTATCCAGGCTCTCGATTACGTTGTCATCTCTTGATACAACACCGAGTGATACATTCATGTATGGAAGTGCAAAGTCAACTTCTTCTGCACGTTCATCTGTTACTGTAAAGTTTGCCAGGATCACATCAACCTTACCTGTCTGAAGATATTCAATTCGGTTGGCTGCCTCTGTGGATACAAAGTTTACATCAACTCCTAAATCCTCTCCCAGTCTATTTGCGAAATAAATATCATATCCTTGATATTCTCCATTCTCATCTACATAACCAAATGGGTTTTTGTCTGAGAATACTCCGATGTTAATCTCTCCAGATTCTTTGATCTCATCGAGTGTACGATACACTTCTTTCCCTGAAGATGCTTTATCCGATGAATCAGCTGAATCTTTTGAACTACCACAAGCAGTTGCTCCAACTGCTAATGTAAATGCTAATGTCAGTGCTAATGTTTTTTTCAAGTTTTTCATGTTTTCTCTCTCCTTTTTTGTTGATGTTACGAATTATATACCCCTATACCTACTATGTCAATAGGTTTTATGTATTTTTTTCAAAAAGTTTTATGTTTGCTATTTAGTTTCATTAGATAGTGATAAGGCAACACGCGAAAACAAATATGATACATTTCTGTTCAGATTTAAATCGGAGGGAAATACATAAAAGCGTAGATTTTGGCTAAATACAATAAACTTGAACTCAAACTCACTGCTTTGCAGTTCAAACACGTTCGTTCAAGTTTATTAACCCCAAAATCTACGCCTTAAGTATTTCCAACTCCTCTATCATATTCACTGAAATGTATCCTATTGGTTTTCGGTCTGTACATTATCGCATACTTGATGAACGAAAGAGCAAAACTTTGCTAGACAAGTGTCTAGGATGCAATTTTTGTGGTGATATCTGCGATAATGGATTTTCGTGGATTGAAGATGCATAATTTCTGTGGGATGTATCTACAAGACATAGAAAGAGCATGTTGAGGATGCACAATTTCGATAAGAAGCATCCTCACATCATAAAAACCGTGGGATGTAGATGCATAATTTACAAAAGAAGCATCCTCACCACCAATAAAATGCAAGATGTAGATGCAATTTACATGCCAGGCAGGCTGAAAAGCATCTACAAGTTCAAAGAAAAGCAAGTTGCAGATGCATTGACCAAAAAAAGAGCATCTGCAATGGCAAATATCAAGGCAGTGCAGATACATCAGCTGTCAAAAGAGCATCTGCGATAGCGAACAAACCTAAAATATAGATACATTAGATACCAGCCCCCATTTCCCCATCATTCCACATATTTCAATCACGCTACACCAACAAAGTTCAGCTCTTTTATTCATTAGATTTGCGATAACGTACTGTACGAAAACATCGATATGAATTTCTTATAGAACCGTATCACCATCCAATGAACTTGCAGATACTCCTTATCCCACCACATTCTTAATCCTATCCATCGCTTCCTCCAGCACCTTCCGCGGACACGCCACATTAATCCTCTGGAATCCTTCTCCGCAGCTTCCGAATATCTTCCCGCTATCCAGCCACAGCTTTGCCTGATTGATAATCTTATCATCCAGTTCTTCCACACTAAGTCCTGTTCCTCTGAAGTCGAGCCATACAAGATAAGTTCCTTCATGCTCCACCATATTTACACCTGGAAGCTGTTCTTCCACATACTGCTTTACAAACTCGATGTTTTCTTTTACATAAGCCTTCATTTCCTGATACCATTCTTCACCATGCTCGTAGGCTGCTTCACACGCCACCAGCCCTAATACATTTAGCTGGCTGATACCGGCTGCATCCATTTGATGTTTAAATTTTCTTTTTAATTCTGGATTTGGAATCAGAATATTCGATATCATCAGACTTGCAATGTTAAATGTCTTGCTCGGCGCAGTGCAGGTTACTGTGATCTCTTCATATTCTTTTTTGATATTTGCAAAAACCTGATGTTTCCCTTTGAATACAAAATCTTCATGGATTTCATCACTTACAACAGTTACATGATATTTGACGCAAATATCTCCAAGTCTTGTAAGTTCTTCTCTTGACCAGACTCTTCCCACCGGATTATGCGGATTACATAAGAGAAATAATTTGATTTTGTGAGCCACGATTTTCTGTTCGAAATCTTCGAAATCTATATGATAACGGTTATCTTCTCCAAGATACAGGGTGTTGCTTACAACATTTCTTCCGTTGTCTTTAATCACTTCTGAAAACGGATAATAGACCGGCTGCTGGATTAAAACAGCATCTCCCGGTTCTGTATAAGCTTTTACAGCCATTGCAAGGGCAAATACGACTCCCGGCGTTTTGACGAGCCATTTTCTTTGAATATCCCAATCGTGATGTTTCTGCATCCATTTTTTCAAAATATCAAAATATGGCGTCTTCACCTCGCTATATCCGTAAATTGCATGCTTTGCACGTTCCATTATTGCATCTTCAATGTAAGAAGAAGTTGCAAAATCCATATCTGCTACCCAAAGAGGTAACACATCCGCCGGCATGTTCCGCTCAACTGCAAAATCATATTTTAAGCATCTTGTATTTCTTCGGTCTATTATTTTGTCAAAATTCAAATTTCTTTCTGCCATAATATCTACCATCCCTTTTCTTTCAATCATTTTATCTGCTCACAGCTCCCCAAACACACGCTCCAACTCTTCCAGCAAATCTTTGATATTCTCAATTCCGACAGACAAACGAAGCGTTGCATCGGTAATTCCATTTTTTATGCGGATTTCCTCCGGTACATCTGCATGAGTCTGTGTTGTCGGATATGTGATCAAGGTTTCTACTCCTCCGAGGCTTTCTGCATACTGGATCAATCGTACCTTTTCTAATATTGTAAATGCGTCCTCTTTGCTCCTAAGCTGGAACGTCAGCATTGCGCCAAATCCTCTCGCCTGCTTTTTCATAATTTCATGTCCCGGATGCTCCTCTAAGCCCGGGTAAATGACTTTGGTAACTGCTGGCTGCGTCTTTAACCATTTTGCAATTTCAATCGCATTTTCCTGTGCTCGCTCCATACGAAGTCCAAGCGTCTTTACCCCTCTTAAAATCAGCCAACTGTCAAATGGTGCCAGTCCTGCTCCGGTTGTTTTAATCAAAAAACGATATCTTTCACTGATTTCTTCACTCTTTGTCACAAGAAATCCTGCCAGCGTATCATTATGTCCGCCAAGATATTTTGTCCCACTGTGAATTACGATATCAGCTCCCAACTCCAACGGATTTTGGAAATACGGAGATAAAAATGTATTGTCAACGATCAAGAATAGCTTGTATTTTTTTGCAATCTCTGCCATCTTCCGAATATCGGTTACATTCATCATTGGATTGGTCGGAGTTTCAATGTAAATTGCTTTTGTATTATCCTGAACATAAGCTTCTACATCTTCTTTGTAACAGTCTACTCTTGAAAATGTAATTCCGTTTTTTTCTGATACATTGCGAAACAGCCGGATGCTTCCGCCATACAAATCTGAATCGACGATCAGGTGGTCTCCCGGTTTGAACAGCTCCATTGCCATCGTAATTGCTGCCATTCCGGATGAAAATGCAAATGCATCGTTTCCATTTTCCAATGTTGCAATAATTTTCTCCAGATGTTCCCTTGTCGGATTCTGAAGTCTGCTGTAATCATATCCTGTACTTTGTTCCACACCCGGATGTGCATAGGTTGCTGTCTGGTAAATCGGATAACTAATTGCGCCATAATTCTTTATACAGTCTTCTTCCGATTCTAAATGAATACATTTTGTCTCTATCTCTCTTCCCATGTTATGTCCTCCAGATTCTATTTTCATACTGTTTTGGTAGGTTTGTTGAATTGCATTTAGTATACATATTTTTGTATAAATTTGCAAGTATTCTTTTAAAAAAAGCCAAAAGAAAAGCCAAAAGGGACGGAGAAAAGTGGCCTTTAAAGGCCACTTTTCTCCGTCCCCAACTGGTTCTCGGTTCTATTTTACGATTCCTACCATATCTGCTACGAACTCGAATCCATTTTTCTTCATGTACTTCTCGATGCCCTCTACAACATCCATTGTAATTGTCGGATTGTAGAAGTTTGCTGTTCCTACAGACACTGCACTTGCACCTGCGAGGATCATCTCAATTGCATCTTCTGCTGATGCAATACCGCCCATTCCGATGATTGGGATCTGAACTGCCTGAGCAACCTGATATACCATACGCACTGCGATCGGATGTACTGCAGGACCTGATACACCACCCGTTTTATTTGCTACCGCAAATGTTTTTCGATTGATATCAATCTTCATACCTGTCAGTGTATTGATCAGTGACACTGCGTCCGCCCCACCGGCTTCTGCTGCCTTTGCAATCTCTGTAATATCTGTTACGTTTGGAGTCAGTTTCATAATAACCGGCTGTTTTGCAAGTTTTTTGATCTGTGCTGTCAACTCTTCCACATTACGTGCATCCTGTCCAAAAGCAAGGAAGCCTGCGTTAACATTTGGACATGAGATGTTGATTTCCATCATATCGATTGGTTCATCTGCCAGACGCTCTACAACTGCCAGATATTCTTCCGGTGCATGTCCACAAACGTTGACAATAATCTTTGTATCAAACTGCTTAAGATATGGAATATCTCTTTCACAGAATAATTCGATTCCCGGATTTTGCAGACCGATCGCATTCATCATTCCACTTGGAGTCTCTGCTACTCTCGGAGTTGCATTTCCCGCCCAAGGAACATTTGCCACACCTTTTGTTGTGACAGCTCCCAGCTTATTCAAATCCACAAAATCAGAATACTCTGCTCCTGAACCAAAGGTTCCGGATGCAACTGTAACCGGATTCTTCCATTCTACACCTGCAATATTCACTTTCATATTCATTAGATTTCCACCTCCGTAGATAAGAATACCGGACCATCCTTACAGATTCGTTTGTTATTTACATTGCTATGATGATCTTTCTCTTTCGATTTACATACACATGCGAGACATGCTCCGATTCCACATGCCATACGCTCTTCAAGTGAAATGTAGCATTCGATATTGTTTTCTTCTGCATATGCTTTGATCGCACGAAGCATCGGTGTCGGTCCACAGGCATAGATCATGTCCGCATCCAGAGCATTCTCACGGATTGCATCCATAACATTCCCTTTTGTTCCTACACTTCCATCTTCTGTGGAAATATAAACTTCTCCGTTTTGCTCAAACTCTTCTTTTAAAAATGTCTGTGCATCACGATATCCTACAACAATCTGTTTTTTCTCGCATTCCATCTGTTTTGCAAGCTCAAGAATCGGTGGAACTCCAATTCCTCCGCCCATAAGAAATACTTTCTTGCCGGCTGCTTTCTCATAAGGGAATCCATTTCCCAAAGGTCCGACAACAGGAATTGTATCTCCCGCTTCCAGCTTTGAAAACTGCTCTGTTCCTGTATTCTCTCCTGTCACACGATATACAACACGAAGACGTCCATTTACCGCATCAATCTCACAGATACTGATTGGACGAGGAAGCAGCTTGCTTCCATCGTTTGTATACATTGAAATAAACTGTCCCGGCTTTGCTGTTTCAGCTGCTTTTGTCTGGATCCACATGCTGAAGATTCCGTCTGCAAGCTGCTCCTGTGAAACTACCAATGCCTGTTCTTTCTGTTTTGTCATCTTAACTCTCCTTATCTGTTTGCAAGTGCTCCCTGGATATCAGCAACCATTGCTTCTACTGCTGCACGGGATGCATCACCAAAGTTTTCAGCTCCGAATTTTGCATATGCTTCCTGTTTGTAAGCTGCAATAATTCCACGAGAAGAGTTTACGATCGCGCCAAGTCCATCTTCATTAAAGAAATGTACAAGGTCTTTTCCCTGTCCGCCCTGTGCACCGTATCCAGGTACAAGAATGTAAGATTTTGGCATTACTTTACGAAGCGCTTTACCCATCTCCGGATATGTTGCTCCGACAACAGCTCCGATATAGCTGTACTCATCACCCATGCAGTCAGCTCCCCACTCTGCTACTTTTTCGCCTACCAGTTCATAGAGCGGACGTCCGTCTACAAGACGATCCTGGAATTCTCCGCTGGATGGGTTTGAAGTTTTAACAAGGATAAAGAGACCTTTCTTCTCTTCTTTACATACTTCAACGAAAGGTTTTACTCCGTCAGATCCAAGATATGGATTAACTGTTACAAAATCTTCATCAAAAGGTGTTATAACTTTACTTCCGACTTTAACATTTCCAACGTGTCCAACTGCATAAGCTGCTGATGTTGAACCGATATCTCCACGTTTAATATCTCCGATTACTACTAAATCTTTTGACTTTGCATAGTCAACAGTCTTCTTAAATGCTTTAAGACCCTCTATTCCAAACTGTTCGTACATAGCTATCTGAGGCTTAACAGCAGGAATGAGGTCATATGTTGCATCAATAATTCCTTTATTAAACTGCCATATTGCTTCTGCTGCACCCTCTAATGTCTCACCATATTCGTCAAATGCTTTCTTCTGAATGAATTCAGGTACATAATTAAGCATAGGATCAAGTCCTACTACTATAGGTGCATTTAATTTCTTGATTTTTTCTACAAGTTTGTTAATCATTACTAAGTCCTCCTGTTACTTATAAGTTAATCTCATTTATGTTATTACTGATTATTACTGTCTATATACGATTTGTCCATGGTGAATTGTATATTCAACAACACCTGTTACTTTCTTACCATTAAATGGTGTGTTCTTGCCTTTTGATGCAAAATCATTTACATCAATGACATATTCTTTATCAGGATTGAAAATCATAATATCTGCAATCTTACCCTCTTCTATGCTTCCTCTGTCTATTCCTAAGACTTTGGCAGGATTATAGCTCATCTTCTCTACCATCTGCATAGGTGTAAGATATCCTTTTATTACTAATTCTGTATGTGTAAGAGATGCTGAAGTCTCTAATCCGACTATACCAAATGGTGATTTAGCAAAGCCTCTGCTCTTCTCTTCTTCACTATGTGGGGCATGGTCTGTCGAGATAACGTCCATAATTCCATTC
>OIZF01001518.1_pt1 | contig 13230 bp, 8 predicted proteins | sample 1588471 | NCBI WGS metagenome assembly OIZF01 (sample SAMN03283279) | human gut metagenome | biome: human-associated habitat; material: feces | host: Homo sapiens | place: Peru | collected 2012
CTCCAAGGCATATGTTTAATTCAAATTTAACTCACTTTTTAAAGTGGAGTCATAAATAAATATCGTGATGTTGGGATTGTAAGGGATGCGAGTGCCTATAGCTGGCTCTTCGCATCCCTTGGATATATTTTTCTTAATACTGCCTATATTATGAGCATATAGTAAGATTATTCACCCAACTCCATATTGTGGATAACCTCCCAGTTGTCGTTCACCTTCAAGATGAGGTGCTGAAACTTATTCAAGTCTTCTGGCTGGTCAGTACCTGGTTCTGGATTTGGTTTTGGATCTGGTTTGGGATCTGGATTTGGATTACTTGGATCTGGATCAGTTTTTGTGCCATTTGAAGTCTTCACACCCAAGTTGTACATGTGGTTGCGAACCACGTTGAAGATAGAATTACTTGCGTCTGTAAGTCCCTTGTTTCCATCATTATTTACATCTGATTGTGGGATAGAAACGGTCCAAGTCTTGATGATTTTGTTATCTGCATCCAAGAGCTGAAGCTCCATGGTGTTCTTACCATCAGTGTATTTAAATGGAATAACGAAGTTGCTTCCGAATACAGAACCCGTCACAACCTGAGTCTTTACATCATCAGGGCGCTTCCAGCTTCTATCTTCAGCATTCAGCAGGCCGTCATTGTTTTCATCACCCTGAGGGAACCATGTATTCAAATCGATAGAGTAGAGCACATAACCATTGTCGCCATTATCATTATTGAAATGTGCATTTGGAGTAAGTGCTGCACCTGTTGATTTAGAACCATTAACATAATACTTGATAGTGCTGCCAGTTTCTCCAGTTGCTGTGAATGAGCTGTTGAAGTCTTTGAAAGTCAACATATCATTCTTATCTCTTACTACGAGACGGAGGGTCTTGGCTTTTTTGCCACCAACTTTGGCAGGGATGTTCTGGAAATAACCGAAGCTACCAGCTACCTGACGATGCAAGGTTACAGCCAATCTATTCTCTTCACCAGAAATAAGGGGAGTGATTTGCTGGTTAGCGTTGATTGTCAGGTCTGCATCACCGGCAAATACTTCCTCAGCATCAGCGTTTGCCCCCAAGGTTGCAGTGATGGGACTGTAAGTATGATTAGTAAGGGCTGCTTGATCTTTTACATTCAAAGAATAGGTGTACTTACTATCATTGCTGTAACCTACAGCCATAACCTTGTAGTTACCTTCACTCAGTCTTTCATTACCCTTCAAGGAAAGAGTAATCTGGCGACCATGGCCATTTGTGTTGTAAATAGCACTTGATGTCCAGTCCAACTTCTTGTCATAGACAATAGTCTTCTCGCCACCTCCGGTTTCGTTCTTGTAAATTATTACGCGAACATTCTGGATAGTCTGCAAAGCCTGTGAAGAATACAATGGGCGGCCTGCACGTGTTGCCAAACCATCACCGCTACTTGCTACCTGCAATACAAGCTGCTGTACTGCCTCATTCTGCGCAGTGGTGTTAACCACAGCGTCGTCGCTGCTACATGCGCCGAGCAATAAACTGCTTGCTGCAAGCGCAAAAAACATTCCTTTTTTCATAAAAATAAATTAAAAAATTGAGTTATATTAATTATCAATCCAATATCATACCGTGAATTTCCTCCCAGTTGTCGTTCACCTTCATATAGATGGTGAAGCGATTGCGGTCGGAATCGTACACATATTTCAGCACCGTAATCTTATTGCGCTCCATGCTTACCTTCACGTCATCAGGTGACAACACAGATGAATTGCCGCCTTCGCCACGATTCTTATAGAAATTGACATCCACCACTGACTCATGCTTCTGGAAAGAAGGAGCCAGGAAAATAGAGGTCTTGGTCTTGGCGCCAGCTTCAATTTCCGATTCATGAAAGACGCTGGTCTCTTCAGAATACAGGAAACTTGGATTTACTATTCCATAGAGCTGGCTTACTTCAGTATCCATCAGTTGATACCCGGCAGGAAGATTCTCTGTCCATATAACCAGTTTTCCCTTGGTGCGCTCCATCTCGCTGGTATAGCAATAATGGTTTTCATCATAGACGAGGGTATCGCAAACCTGATAAACATCATCGCCCTGACTGTGCTCCGGATGCAGCAACAGCTCGTTTTTATCCAGATTGAGTTCGCCTCGCTTCTTCATACCTCCCCATACCGTAAAGACGTATTTCCCGAAAGGCATGTCGGGGTCGAAGCTTACGGGATAAGTTAATCCATCACCCTCTACTCCGAAACCTTTTTCTTCTACGATAACCTGCTGAGTGCCGTCGTCGTTGAGTCGGCTCAGACGATAGGAAAGAGACGGAACAAATGATCTAAAAGACTGATTCTCATCCCGTTTCTCATCGGGTGCAGTCTGGTCGACATTGAAATAATTCTTGTCTTTCACCTCGATGTTGATACGCAGAGGAGGACATTGGTCCAGATCTTCACGAACGCACGAGGTGAATGACATAGCCAGTGCCATGCTATATATGATAACTTTTAATCTTGTCATACGCTGTTATTTATTCTGTGAGTGCCTTCTGGCTGATCAGAGTCTCTTCAGCCTTCTGGCGGTTCAATATCTCTTCAGCCACATCCACCTTGCCTTCGTTCTCGAGTAGGATGGCAAGATTGTTGGCAGCAATCTTCGACATAGGGTAATATTTCAAAGTCGTCTCATATACCTGCTTCTGCTTTTCTGCACTCTCTGCAATCTGTGCCACATGCAGGAACTCATCTTCGCTGAAGGCATCTGGGCGGAGCTCGTACATCTGCAGCATTTCTTCATCGGTGGTGAAGTTCTTGATGATGTATGTGTAGGTGTATTCCACACTACGGCTCTTCTGCAGATACTTCTTCTTGATGCTGTTCCAGATAGGCAGTCGGCGGATATAGCGTTCCTGCACATCATCGTTGAAGTTGGCATATCGGGTCAGGATGTTCTTCAACATCGTACTGTCGGCATCGCCGTCGGCCACCATCGCATTCAATACTGGCTGCCATCCTTCAGGGCGTGAACCGATACGGGCTATCTTCTTCACCTTGTCGCCATTCTCTATGTGCGCAAGCAGCCACTTCAGGGCTGAGTTGGCACGGTTGCGGGAAAGTGGGGTGTTAACCTTCAGCGGGCCGTCGGCTGACGCCAGAGCATAGATGCCCAAAGAAATGAGGGTAGCGAGGCTGTCGCTGAGCACTGGAGCTATATCGCTCAACATGTGGTCGAGCTCAGCCTGGTTGTTGCTCATCTTGGGATTGATATCATATTTATTGATAGCAAACTCAAGTCGTGCCACGCCCTTTCCTTCTCTTATCTTCGGCTTGATCTCGAAGGTATGCATCATCCAGTTGAGGTGCAGTTGCTTCTTGATTTCCGGACGGAACACATCGGCCATCTTGGTATAGCTGATGGTACGGCATTCGCCGCATCCGTCGGCAGAAGCCACTGCCACGAGGCTTCCCTTATGGAAGTTTGCAGGCAGGGTGATGGTGTCGTTATAGAGCACGGATAAATCCACCTTGGTGTTCGTAACTCTCTGTGCAATAGAATCGTATGGGTCGGCAATGCTGTCGAGTACCCATTTACGTTCCATCTTCCTTCTGTAGATAGGCGCATCCAGCACTATAGGCTTGTATTTAGCCACGATGCTGTCGCTGTCTGTCAATACGGGTATTACGAAGAGACGGCTTCTCTTCGAGAAATAACACTTCGGGATATGAACCTGAAGGTTGAGTGCAGCCTGATTGCCGCTATCTGGCAGGAGCATAAAGGAATCGGGAGTACATGTAATCTTTTTATCACTTACTATGTTCTGGTTGCTGCATGAAGACATAGCCATCAGAAGAGCCATGGCTACACCAGCAATAGCCAGATATACAATATTGAGTTTCATTCTATCATTCATAATATTCTTTGTGATTAAATGATGCATTTTTTTAAAAGATATAGACTAATGATAGTGCAGCCTTGGTAGGACCGATATAGTTATCGTTCTTCTTTTCCTGACACTTGATGCAGGGCAAGTTCGGACTTTGCTTGTACCAGAGGTGGGCGTATCCCACACCGATGGCTGCCTCCAGGTTCCAGTGAGGGGATAGAATCCAGTCGTAACCGTATGTTACACCTCCGCCAGCCAAGTAGCCATCGTAGAGCTTGCTGCCAAAACCTCCGTAGAATTGAGCACCATGCAGGTGGATACCAACGAAATGTCCTTCGTACTTTTCGCACAGCCAGTATTTCATTTCTGGCTGCACCAAAAGAAGGTGCATCTTCTTGTCTTCCCTGAATGTCCAGGGGTTGTATGCTACATCTGCTTCCAGGGTTACCTGGTTGCTGATTGCCTTCTCCACGCCCATATTGAGGGTGGTTGTCGCCCAGTAGAGTCCGTTCGTCTTCAGGGCGAAATCTTGTGAATAACCTACTGTTTTAATTCCCAAAATAATAAACAGCAAAACTGCTTTCCTTTTCATTTATCACTTACTATATTAATTATTTGTCCAGAAAATTACTGTTGCTTTGTTGTTAACCAATATAAACATATTATGACTTATCAAATGGTCCTCAACATAGGTAAACTAATCCCCTTATATTACTTGGAGACTAATTTCTGATTGCAAAGGTATATAATTTTGTAGTTACTATAAAATACCCCCCCGTTTTACAATGTTTTAATATTGTTAAACGTATTTTTGGTTAAATATCGGTTAAATGGAAATGACGAGTGGATATGGGCCGGATGTTATCACTGCAGCAGTAGGTAGTGAACCTACTTATCAGATGGGGGTAGAGAAAGTGGCTTTTACCGCTCGAATTGTATGTATTAGATCACTAATGTCCACTTACAGCGATTGTTAACTGAGCCCACTAGAAAAAGTCATTTTTTACAAAAACATACTATTAATTATCAATAAGTTACAAAGGCAAATATATGATTTGTGATTTTGTAAAGTGGACTCAGTAAATGACAATAAAAGACAATGGAAGAACGAAAATACCCCATGGCATGAGTGAGTACCTGCTGGATGCTTCCTGATTCTCTTCCATTAAGAGGGTTTTTCAAGAGCAGAATCCCTCCGATTTTATTTAACAAGTTAGGGCGCATCCTATCCGGATGCGCCCTTTTCTTTGTCGTCATATTTCTTTCATTTAACATTCAACATTTACCATTAAACACTGAACTTTCGCATGTGGTTCAAGAACGGGCTGAAGGTCCACAAGAGGGTGTGTCATAAATCAACAGCTCGCAAGTCCGTTAGACATTGCATAAGAATCCAGGGTATTGCTGATGGTGCAGATTTTGTTTCTTGCGTAATAAGTTTTTTTGAGAAAAAAGTCTCAAAGTCTCATTGTTTGGTGGAAATGTCCTTTTAAAGTGTTGATATATAGTGATATGTAAAAATGAGACTTCCTAATATCTTTACAAAAAAGTATCATAGAAGTATCATAAAATCGGGAGAAGTATCATGAAATCGGCATTGGGTTGCTGCAAAAGACTATAAAAAGCGTCTATTATTTTAGTCTTTTTGAGTCCGTAGCATCTATTTTTTCAGTTTTTATATCAGTAGTAGTGTCTACCTTTCTAGTTTTAAGAAAGAGTAAACGTCTACGGAATTAGGACAAGTCTCTTTATATATGCTTTTGCCCAGACTTGCCCAAGTCTTTGGGCATTCGTGCCCAACTATGTAGGGCATTGTTGCCCAAGGCTTTGGGCATGGATACCCAACGTTTTGGTCACTCGTACCCATGTACGTGGTCATGGCTACCCATGTACGTGGGTACGAGTAACCACGTACGTGGACATAATTGATGCATTTCGTTCGATATTTCGCTTGTTTTGTATGCTGTTTCGCTTGTTTTGTATGCTGTTTGCCGGTTTTTTATGATACTTCTCCCTATTTTATGATACTTTGATGAGACTTCTCTGGCTATTTTCAGAAAAGTATCATTCTTATAAACACTTATATATCAGATATATAAACTAAAATTTTCCTGAAAAATGAGACTTTGAGACTTTTTTCGAGAAAAACACTTATACGTGTGCGCGTGAGAGCGATGGTAAATCTAAAAAGTACTCATTCTCAGTTACAAAAAATGGGGTGGGGCGTCTTTATTGTATGGACAAAAACGATAAACTGGTAAACTGTTTAAAAAATAAATAATATGATGAACAAACGGAAAATCATGTTCATGATGGCTGGGATGGTTTTGCCAATCCTTGCACCTCAGGCTTCAGCTGCTGCAGAGCACCATGACTGGGAAGACCAGCATGTGCTTTCCATCAACCGGGAACCGGCACGGGCTGCATTCATGCCTTATCAGGCAAAAAAGGGAGATAGCCAGATGTCGCTCAACGGCGAATGGAAGTTCAGATGGACGAAGACGCCGGAGGAACGAATCGTGGATTTCTATCGTACAGACTATAGCTGCAAGGACTGGAAAACGCTCGCAGTACCAGCCAACTGGGAGGTGAACGGATATGGCACACCTATCTATATATCTGCAGGTTATCCCTTTAAAATCAATCCTCCTTATGTGATGACTACACCTAAGAAGGACTGGACTACCTACGAGGAACGCAATCCTACCGGACAGTATAAACGTAGCTTCCAGCTGAAGGCAAACTCGCTGCTGTTCCGGCAGGACCGTCAGACCTTCCTGCGCTTCGAGGGCGTGATGAGCGCCTTCTATGTATGGGTAAACGGCGAGAAGGTGGGTTATTCGCAGGGTTCGATGGAGCCGAGTGAATTTAACGTGACTCCTTATCTGAAGGCAGGCAAAAACGAGATAGCCGTAGAGGTTTACAAGTATAGCGACGGCAGTTATCTGGAAGATCAGGACTTCTGGCGCTTCGGTGGCATCCACCGTGATGTTTGGCTCTATTCCACTCCGAATGTCCGCATCCGTGATTTCGCCGTCCGCACCCTGCCGCAGCTCTCTTCCGCTATATCCTCTCCCTGTGATTTCACCCTGCAGATCAATCCGCAACTGGCGGTGGCAGCAGGTGAGAAGGGAGAAGGTTACCGGCTGATGGCGTGGCTGGAGGATGCTGAAGGTAAAGGCGTAATGCTGAAACTGCCGGGAGCTGACAGACCGGAAGCTTCTCTGCAGGCTTCTGCCGACGAAATTCTCGACCTGAATCATAAGGCAGCCCTGATGAACGAATGGTATCCGCAGCGAGGTGGAAGAAAATTCGAACGCATGGAAGGTGTGGTGGAAAAACCGCATGCCTGGACCGCTGAGACACCTTATTTATATACCCTGAAACTGGCACTTCTCGACAAGCAGGGAAGTGTGGTGGAACAGGTACAGCAGCGCATCGGATTCAGATGGGTTTCGGTAGAAAACGGACAGCTGATGGTGAACGGAAAACCTATCAAACTGCGTGGCGTGAACCGGCACGAGCATGATCCGAAGCTGGCACGAGTGATGACCGAGGAGATGATGCAGCGCGATATCCGGCTGATGAAGCAGGCGAACGTGAATGCCGTCAGAACCAGTCATTATCCGAATGTTTCCCGCTGGTATGAACTGTGCGATAGTGCCGGCATCTATGTGATGGACGAGGCAGATTGCGAGACCCACGGACTCCGTGGTACGCTCACCTCTACTCCCGACTGGAATGCCGCCTTTCTGGACAGAGCCGTGAGAATGGCAGAAAGAGACAAGAACCATCCGAGCATCATCTTCTGGAGCTTGGGCAACGAGAGCGGTTTCGGTGCCAATCATGCAGCCATGGCAGGCTGGCTTCATACCTTCGACCCAACGAGACTGGTGCATTATGAAGGTGCTCAGACGCCTTATCAGCCGGCGAAAGGCTTGAGCGAGAAGAATTTTGATGAGACCGACCCAGCCTGTGTGGATGTCATGAGCCGTTTCTATCCCCGTGTGAAGGCAGAATATCTGAATCCGGGTGTTCCCGAAGGTTCTGACAAGGAGAGAGCGGAGAATGCCCGATGGGAGCATCTGCTGGATATTGCGATGAGAAAGAACGATAATCGTCCTGTGCTTACCAGCGAATATGCCCATTGTATGGGTAATGCGCTGGGTAATTTCAAGGAATATTGGGAGGAAATATACAGTCATCCTCGTATGGCTGGCGGCTTTATCTGGGACTGGGTAGACCAGGGCATCTATGCTCCGGGAACCAACCATGTGCTCTATGGTGGTGATTTCGGTGACAAGCCTAATCTCAAAGCCTTCTGTCTGAACGGGGTGGTCTTCTCCGACCGCTCGGTATCGGCTAAGTATCAGGAGGTAAAGCATACTTATGCACCGGTGTGGATAACTCAGAAAGGGGATGAAATCTGGGTGAAGAATCATCATTCCCATCTCTCGCTGGAGGGCTTCAGCTGCCAGTATCAGGTGACGAAAAATGGTGCTGTCGGTCAGGAAGGAGAGCTGAAAATGCCATCAGTACAGCCGGGTGATAGTGCAAGGTTATGCAGCTTGCACGATTTCAAAACGTATAAAAATACGGATTCCCGATTGAATCTCTCAGTCATTTCCCAGCAGGGTGTAGAGGTAGGAAGGGAGCAGATAGCCCTCAGCGATGACTTGTATGAAACTGGCAGGAAACTGGCTGCGGATGCCATGAAGCGATACAAGTCTTCCCGCCGTTTGGCAACTCTGTCAACTGCCGAGTTGCTGGCACGCAATTTCTCCGTGATTCCTCAGTTCTTCCGTGCGCCAACCGACAACGACAAGAGTTTCGGCAACTGGATAGCGAAGGATTGGAAGAAGACTCATCTCGACAGCACACTTTCCGCTATCCTGCTGAAGGATGGGGAGTATGTATATCATTATGGTGAGGATGGGGCATCAGATAAGGCTGGTTCTTCGGCATCGGCTAAGTCTGGCGGCAATATCCGTCTCCGTTTAGAGGTATCTCCTCAGCAGGACGGCTTTGTCGACGTGAAGGCTACCTATAGTTTTGAGGGCAATCTGCCTGAACTTCCTCGTTTGGGTCTGATGCTGGAGTTGCCAAGAGTGGCTTACGACCAGGTGAAATGGTATGGCAGGGGACCTAGGGAGAATTATCCAGACCGCAAGCAGTCTTGTCCGATAGGATGGTATGAGAGTAGCGTGGAGAATCAGTTTACCCACTATCCCCGTCCGCAGGACAACGGCAATCATGAGGACTGTTCGTATATCGAGCTGACCAATAAAAATGGCAAGAATGCTCTGCAGGTTATCGCTGCCGGCAATACGCCTTTGAGTTTCTCTGCCTTGCCATACAGCGTGGCAGACCTCTATGCCGCCCGTCACGATTTCGAACTGAAGCAGTCAGCTAATCCAAACTTCCGCTATACCTATCTCAGTCTCGATTGTGCCGTTCTGGGCTTGGGTAACAGCAGTTGTGGACCAGGTGTATTGAAGAAATATGCCATCGACAAAACCAAGACTTATACCCTGCATTTCAAGATGAGAATATTGTGAGGCATCAGGTGTTTGGGGATGCCGTTTTGAGGCAAATTAATAACTTGTCGGAAAAGGTGTGTAAAAGCCCTTTTCCGACAATTTTAGCTCTATAATCTGCGAAAGTTGGTGCTTTTTGATATATTTTCGCAGCTTATCGGCGTATTTTCGGAAAAATATCGTATCTTTGCACCATCACTTAAAGAATCATAATATGGCAGAGAAAATCATCGGACGACATTCAGAGAAGGCTCTCCTGGAAAAATATTACAACTCTGGGAAAGCGGAGTTTATCGCTATGTATGGGCGACGCAGAATCGGCAAGACATTCCTGATTCGGCAATACTTCAGAAATCAGTTTTCTTTTGATATGACAGGAGTATTGGAGGGTAACAAGAATGAGCAGATGACTGCTTTCCACATGGCACTCAAAACTTATGGCTACAAAGGAAAGAAGAATAACACTTGGCTAGATGCATTCTTCGCCTTACGTCAACTCTTGGAGGAAAAACTCCAAGATGGCAAACGATGCGTCATATTCATCGACGAACTACCTTGTCTCGATACACCTAGGGCAGGTTTTGTTCATGCCTTGGGACATTTCTGGAACAGTTGGGCAAACTGGCAATCCCAAATCATGCTCATCGTTTGTGGTTCTGCTACGTCATGGATGGTTCGCAATATCATAGACGACCATGGGGGGCTGCACGACAGAGTAACCCATGAGATGCCTCTCCATCCTTTCACCTTAGCGGAAACGGAAGAATACTTCCAGGAAAATGGATTCAGATGGAAACGTTTGAGTCTGCTGCAAGTATATATGGCTGTAGGCGGTGTACCTTATTATATGAGCCTATTTCTGCCAGAAGAAAGCCCTGCCATCGGACTAGACCGTTTGTTCTTTAGCGAGAACGCAGAACTGCAAAAGGAATATCGCCGACTGTTCTACTCTCTCTTTCGCAATGCCCAACCTTACCAGGACATCATCTCTGTCTTGGCTAAGAAGTCGAGCGGCATGACAAGAGAAGAGATAAGCAAAGCCCTCAATGTTGACAACAACGGCAAACTGGGAGACATGCTTACCGACTTGATTTATTGTGATTTTATCCGCAAGTATAATGTAAGGGACAAAAAGATAAAAACGAACTCGGCACTCTACCAACTTGTAGATTTCTATACCATCTTTTACAACACATTTGCCTCAAAAAACAGCACCGAGGAACATTATTGGAGCAGAAATGCCACTTCTTCAGAAGTAAAAAGCTGGTATGGGCTAGCCTACGAGAGAGTCTGCCAAGCACATCTGCCACAAATAAAGCAAGCCCTCGGCATTGCCAGTGTCAAAACAGAGCATTATTCTTGGAAAAGCAAGACCCTGACAGATGGCGCACAAATAGACATCATCATCGACCGTGCCGACAATACCATCAATCTCTGTGAGGTAAAGTATTGTGACCACGAATACCAACTTGACAAGGACGAGTTCTTCAAGATAAATCACAGAGTAGAGGCTTTTGAAGAAGAAACCCAAACAAAGAGTACAATCTTACCTACCATGATTACGACATTCGGACTTGCTAAAGGTATGTATAGCGACCAGATTATCGTTAAGCTAACCATGGATGATTTGTTTGGAAAATAGCAAGGTAAAAAAGCCCAGGTCGCGCTCGGCACGCTTGCCAAAACCTGGACCTGGGTGATACTGAAAGCGTAATTCAAGATGAAATCATCTACTTATCTAGTTACAAAACCGAGGGTTATGAGTCTTTATTGGGGAATAACAAAATGAATATAAACAAATACGGAATAAACAATATGTATCTAAAACAAACGTTTTTAATGATAGCTTTGGGGGCGATGGCGATGACTGCTGCCGCACAGGCTAGTATTGATACACAGCGCCAGTATCTCTCGGGACATGGATGTGATGATATGGTGAACTGGGACTTCTACTGCACAGGTGGTAGAAATGCCGGCAAGTGGACCAAGATTGGGGTGCCTTCCTGCTGGGAACTCCAGGGATTCGGTACTTATCAGTATGGTATGCGATTCTACGGAAAGGCTACTCCAGAAGGTATTGCTGACGAAAAAGGAAAATATAAATATGAGTTTACGCTGCCACAGGAGTGGGAGGGCAAACAGATAGAACTCGTCTTCGAAGCCGTGATGACCGATGCCAAGGTAACCATCAACGGCAGAAAGGCGGGAAACGGTTTGCATCAGGGCGGTTTCTATCGCTTTACTTACGATGTGAGCGACCGCATCTTCTTCGGAAAACATAAGAACAGACTCGAAGTGGAAGTGAGCAAGGAGAGTAGCAACAGTCAGGTGAACATGGCGGAGCGCCGTGCTGACTACTGGAACTTCGGCGGCATCTTCCGTCCTGTATTCATCGTGGCGAAACCTGCGCAGAACATCGACCGTGTGGCAATTGATGCCAAGGGCGATGGCCATTTTATGGCAGACTGCTACCTGAACCGTGCCATCAAGGGGGCGAAGGTGAAGACCGAGATTCTGGATGAGAAAGGAAAGGTGGTGGCATCGAACGTGGCTGATGCCAGAAACAGCGATGAGGCGCATGTCGACTTCCAGGCGAAAGCTCCTAAGCAGTGGACTGCCGAGACTCCACATCTCTATACTGCCGTCTTCACACTCCAGGATGCAGCAGGCAAGACGCTCCACAGAGAACGTCAGAAGTTCGGCTTCCGCACCATCGAATACCGTGCCAGCGATGGCGTTTATATCAATGGTCAGAAGGTCATCTTCAAAGGTGTGAACCGTCACAGTTTCCGTCCTGAGACCGGTAGAACGCTGAGCAAGGCGAAGAATATAGAAGATGTGAAACTCATCAAGAGTATGAATATGAATGCCGTGAGATTGAGTCATTATCCTGCCGATCCGGAGTTTCTGGAGGCATGCGATTCGCTCGGTCTCTATGTGGAATGTGAGTTGAGCGGCTGGCATTGGGCGCATCCTACCATCGTGGGCAAGCAGCTGGTGAAGGAGATGATTACCCGTGATGAGAACCATCCTAGCATCATCTTCTGGAGCAACGGTAACGAGGGTGGTTTCAACTACGAACTGGAGCCAGACTTCGCTCTCTGGGATAAGCAGAAGCGCGTGGTTCTCTATCCTTGGGCTAACCGCAACGGCTTTGAAACCAAGCACTACCGCTCTTATGGCGAGACCCAGGAGTATATGCGACAGAAGGAAATCTTCATGCCTACCGAGTTCCTGCATGGTCTGTATGACGGCGGACACGGAGCAGGACTGAAGGATTACTGGGACATGATGATGGCAAACCCTCGCTGTGCCGGCGGATTCCTCTGGGATCTGATGGACCAGGGTGTGGTGCGTACCGACAAGAATAATTATGTAGACTGTATGGGTAACTTCGGAGCCGATGGTATCGTGGGTCCTCATGCCGAAAAGGAAGGCTCTTACTATACGATTAAAGAGGTATGGTGCCCGGTACAGTTGACTTGGAATGATGTGGAGAAAGGTGAACTCACCTTATCTAATCAGTATAACTTCGTGAATCTGAAGGATTGCCGCTTCTCTTATCGTCTGCTGCAGATGCCAGCAATGGGCAGCACTCAGGTCAAGGTATTGAAGCAGGGCAATCTCTCTTCTCCGGATGTAGCTCCGGGCAAGGAAGCCAAGGTGAAGATACCGATGATGGCGAATGCTGATGCGGTAGAAATCAAGGCTGTGAACCATGAAGGTGAGGAAATCATGACATGGAGCAGGGGAGTGAAGAGTGAAGAACGAAGAGTGAAGAAACAACGTTCGACGGACGAAGTGAAAGTCAATTCAAGTGCTTCAAGTACTTCATCTTCTTCA
>OIZF01001522.1_pt1 | contig 13207 bp, 7 predicted proteins | sample 1588471 | NCBI WGS metagenome assembly OIZF01 (sample SAMN03283279) | human gut metagenome | biome: human-associated habitat; material: feces | host: Homo sapiens | place: Peru | collected 2012
AGATATGATAACATCAAGGTTATAGAACTTCACTTCTTTGCTTTGGGTTTTTCCCTCCATAGCACCATGTTGAGTGGTTATTCGGAATTTCCGAACAACCACTTTTTCATCAAGTTCTCCCTCTTTAAAAATATTTGATAAATGCTGACGTCTGGAAAGACTTTGGAAACATCATTGAGTATGACGCGACAGGTATTGATAAGGTGACAAATCGCAGCGATGTGAAGGAAATCTCCCGCTATTCTCTCAACGGACAGCGAGTAACCTCTCCTACCAAGGGCGTGAATATCGTGGTATATAGCGATGGCAGCATCAAGAAAGTTGTCGTTCAATAATCAAAATAGAAAATCAGTGTTACTCTTAGTAGTAGCACTGATTTTTTCATTTATAAGTTATAAAATTCAAAAAAAAGGCAGGTTTTATCACGTATAAGTGAAACATTTCGTATATTTGCAGTAAAATAAGTTGGAGGATAAGAATATGGCAAAAATCAAACGTAGGAAACTGCCGGTAGGCGTTCAGTCTTTCAGAAAAATCAGAGAAGAAGGATACCTCTATGTTGACAAGACGGATATTGTTTGGGAATTGGCGAACAACGGCGATCAGTATAATTATCTCAGTCGTCCTCGTCGATTCGGCAAGTCTGTGCTCGTTGATACCCTTGAATCCTATTTCTTAGGCCGAAAGGATCTCTTCGAAGGTCTCAAAATCATGGAGATGGAAGAAGAATGGAATCAGTATCCTGTTATCAGACTTGACATGAGCCGTGGCGGTGCCAGTGCCCAAGGAATCCAGTCGCATCTCAATATCTGCTTTAAATCGTATGAGCAGAAATACAATATTACTCCGGATCCTACAGCCCAACTTGCAGACCGTTTTGATGCCATTATCACCACTGCCTATCAGCAGACAGGCATGAAGGTGGTAGTCCTCATAGATGAGTATGACTCCCCACTCCAGCACTCCTGGAAAACTCCTGAGCACGAAGCATGCACAGATATATATCGCAATGTGTTTGCCATACTGAAAGCTGATGATGAGTTCGAACGATTCGTATTCATTACAGGAATCACCAAGTTTACGCAGATTTCACTCTTCTCTGCGCTCAACAATCTGACCAATATCAGTTTCCTTCCACAATATGCACCACTCTGCGGTATTACTGAAGAAGAAATCAGCGAGAATTTCCAGCCAGAGTTGGAGAAAATGGCAGAAATGAACAATTGGACTTTGCAGCAAACTCACGACAAACTGAAGGAATATTATGATGGTTATCACTTCAGCCGGAAAAACATGATAGATATCTATAATCCTTTCAGTCTTGTCAATGCATTGAATACTCAAGAGTTAGCTAATTTCTGGGCTGCTTCAGGTGCCACTTCCAGATTACCAAAGTTTATTACCAATGCTGAATTACACTTGGGTGATTTTGAAAATTGCCGCATTCTCCGCAATGTTTTGGAGACATCTGATGTTACAGGGGGTGGAGTTTCCTTATTCCTCTATCAGTCGGGGTATCTCACAATCAAGGACAGCGACGAATTCGGATATATTTTGGGATTCCCTAACAAGGAAGTGAGACAGGCACTATACGAGACGGTACTACCTGCTTTGACCATGAGGGAAGAGAGTGAAATCCAGTCAATGCAAGCAAAACTCTATATGCAATTAGGTACAGGACAGGTATCCGAAGCCATGAAATCGCTGAAGGCGCTGATTGCTGATGTTCCTTATAGTAACAAGAAAATGGCTTCTATGGATATGGAAGAACGTTATCGCCTGATTATCAGCACTATTCTCAACGCCATAGGCATGAAGGTAGAGATAGAGCACATGCTTTCTACGGGCAGAATTGACCTCATTACCTCTACCTCACAATACATCTATGTGATAGAATTGAAATTAAGAAACAATGGCGGAAAGGAAGCTGCAGTCCGACCGATCATCGAACATCAATACTTGGAGCCTTTCAAGGCTGATTCACGAGAGGTGATTGGGTTGGGAATAGAACTGGACGATGAAGGAAAGGGCTTGCTCGACTGGAAAATCGCAAAGGAGTAAGTATTTCCAAAATCATACATAAACAAAATAAAAACCACCACATGCTTATTTATTGGCATGTGGTGGTTTTTATTTAATCCCGCCTTTTACGGAATATTAGAAGTGGAAGCGGAGATCAACACCACACTGGAAAGGATTGCCACGCTGGGCGAAGTATTCCTTGTTGCCTGTGGCTGCATTATCTACCGCAAAGGTATTGTAATGGGTATTCGTCAGATTACGAGCCCAGAAACTGATGAGGACCTTGCCTAAATCGGCATCCAGATGAGCGCCTAAGACTGCATACAAATTCTGACTGTAACTGTTGACCTGATCCCAATAGGTCTTGCCCTGTGCATTGACATTGGCTCCCAAAGTGAGCGAACGGAGCAAACGGCAATCTGTATCAATGCGATAATCTGCTGCAGCAGAAAGCGTATGCTGCGGAACATAAGGTACAAACTTGTCCTTGAAATCCTCAGCCTCGGCTCCTTCCCCACTCCGGTACTCATCAAATACGGCACGGGTATAACCATAGTTCACCATCCAGTCTAAATGACCATTGAAGAGCTGACCTCTGAGCGCAGCCTCAATACCGCAACTGTGACTCTTGCCTGCATTGACCATCATTCTGCCAAAACCGTAATTACCTGCCATCACGGACAACTGTTGGTTCTTTACCTGCATATAGAAAGCACTGAGATCCAGATGAAGCGCATTCTCAAAGAGATTGAGATGGGTTCCCAACTCGTAGTTCCAGCTCACTTCCGGTTCATAAGAGATCGTCTTATTCACCTTCTCATAATCCTCGGCAGAATGAGGAACATCATAATCACCACGCATCGCAGCCTGACGGTTGGCATTCAATTCTGTCTGAAGAATATCGCTGAACATCTGGATGTTATAACCACCGGCACGATAACCCTTGCTGACTACCGCATACACATTACTGCCATGGGAATCCAATCGCCAAGTGAGTCCCAACTTTGGCAACAACTCTTCGAAATGATCGTGCGTGCGACCATCAAGCATACTGCGCAAAGTATAAGTTGCCTCCCTGCCCATCACGTTTGCCTTCATAGCCATATAGGCAGAACTCTCGTAATGAATGGAGGTAAGCATATAATCATATCGCAAACCCAAGGTAAGGGAAAGCGAAGAAGATAAATCGAAAAGGCTCTCGTGATAGAAACCGAGATTGGACTGAGGCGCATGATACAATCCTGGCGCACCCATGGAAACCTCCATGCCTACTCCACCAGCTTGTTCTATAGCTCGCTGAGCGGCAGCCTGGGCTGCAGCTGCAGGCATTCCCTGGGCTATCATCCTGCCTGCCATCGCCTGCACCATCGCATCATACATCTGGCGCTGGATGGCATTGCCGATAGGCGCCGTCATCGCTTCATTAAAGAACACCGGTCCGTTGGTCTTCAACCACTGTTGGGAGAAGAAAGCACCTAATGTCCAATGCCAGAATCCGCCTACAGCCTGCTTGCCCTTGAAGGTAAACTCCTGGGTAAAGGAATTCTGCAACTGCTCCTGAAGGATGCGCATATAGTCAGCCGGAAGATAATCCTGATCCATCAGCATATGGTCTTTCACATACTGATAACTCGAAACAGAAGTGAAATCGAATAGATTTCCCTGACGGGTGAGTCGCAAACCGGAAATCAGATTGTTGCGGCGATAGATGCCTGCAAAGGTGGAGGCAGGACGGTCGGTATTGCCTGTTGCAAGATCCAGACGACCATAAGGAAATCCATTCTGATCTACATACTGATAATTGGCGAGAACATCCACATCCCAACCGGCATTCAGACGGGTTTTTACAAGCAGTTTTCCGCCCGCTTCATTCATCTTGTCAGCCCTTTCCCCAGTAAAGGAATTGCGGAAGAAACCGTTCTGTCCATCATAAAAACCAGCCAAAGAGAAGGCAGTCTTCTCATTCACCTTATTATAATGCGCTACCTCAAAATTGCGATAGCTGCGACTGCCATAGCCCAATTTCACATCCGTACCCTGATAGTTAAAAGGATTGCGGGAATACATTCTGACGAGTCCGCCCTCTGTATTCTGTCCATAAAGAGTGCCCTGCGGTCCACGGAGCACATCCACACGACTCAGTTGGTAATTGTGGAGATTGAAGGCAGACTTGCTCATCACCGGGATATCATCCATATAGATGCCCACAGAAGGACTGTTGACACGACTGCCGATGCCACGCACATAGACGGAAGACGACAAGCGGCTGCCGTAATTAGGCATCACAAAATTAGGGATATACTGAGAGAGTTCACGCAAATCATGAACACCGAGTTTATGCATCTGAAAACTGCTGAGAGAACTGCTGCTCAATGCCTGCTGACGGAGGCGACGGGTTTCCTTGGGTTGGGAAACAACTACAATCTCATCAATATCAAATACCTTGCTGCTATCCGCAAAAACGCTCTCTCTACTGACCGAATTACCATTAACGGCACTGGCTGGATGCATACTTTCCGCTTTAGCCAGATATTCATTTTCTGCATTTACTGGCAGAAAATTTGCAGCTAAAGATGCGGCTATCAAAATTTTAAAATACATAATTCAACTGATTTTTTCGGCTGCAAAGGTACAAAGATTATCCCGAAAGGATTATCCTTATAAATTAGGAAATCAGTGAAAAATCAAAAAATCAGATAGAAATCAGGAAATCAGACAGAACCGGGTAAAGCTGGAAAACTGAACGTATCCGGCATAACAGGAAACGAGAGCATATCAGGAATTTCGCTTGAGATAAGCCCGGATAGCATACCAGAAATATGCTACTAAAATAATATAGCCGACAGTATATAACGTACTGATACTGAATATGATATAATCTAAGGCGCACATTCCCATCAGACCACCCAAATAGAGTATTCCTTCACCCAAAGTAAGACGGTTTTTTACTTCATCCACACAGGCAATGGCAAGTATGAGTATCGCCCATACGGATGCTAAGAAGAAGCCCAACACCTTAGGCACTGCAAAAGGATTGAGCGTAGGATGGAAATAGAAATGACGCCATACCTCTGGCATGTAGGTCTGAATCGTGGCATAGAATGCAGCAGACAGCGATACCATCAGCACAAGGGCTGTTGGATAAGGTGAGTCGATATCATTGAAATGCACGATAGGCGCATTTCGCGTAAAGATCTTCTTCACCAGATAACTCACTCCTATCAGCACAAAGACTATCAGGAAGATGAGCAGGTGGGTATTGCTGAACACCATGATAAACTTGGAAATGGGATCATCAGGCACTACCTTAGAAAGCATATTAGACTCATGTATCCAACCGAATACATTATCCTCTGTTGCCAACTGGATCCAAACTGAATCCTCACGATCCTGCGGAATTATCCTGATATCAGAAACAACCAGAAGACAGTGCTTCATGACTGCGAAAGAATCGATGGGAAGATGGCTGACGAATTCCTCCGGCTGCTGCTTGATAAGCATCAGAGAATCTGCTGCCACCTCGAAATTGTAGCGATAGGTATAATGATGCGTAGAAGAAAAAGAAATCGAATCGCGCTGGCGATCACTGTATTCCACCAGTGCTGCATGCTGTCCCTTCGTAATGTGACGGTGATAACAACTGGTTACAAAGAAAAGCACAAAGACCATCAGCATGCCCTTGAGGACATACTGACAGCCTTTTCTCATATCTGATAACTTTAACTTCATCTGTATTTTATTATATGATTCTTCTGAATAGAACCTGCTCACGATGATCAGTTTGACTCAGCATAGACATTCATCTGACATTCCTTGCAGACAAACTCCAGTCGGAATCTTCTGCCATCGCCTAATACCAGCGAAAGCGGTTCTTTCCATGTTGGTTTCTTTCCCCCACGCTTCACGCAATATCCTAAGGAATAGCGGATGCAATGGCGGCATTGCATGATGAGCGATTCATCCTTGCGTTTGTTAGCACCCAGTTCGAATGCAGGTTGGATATTCTCAAGTCCATGCATCTTGTAGAAATCAACCGCAGCATCATTGGCAATATTATAAGTATATCGCCATTTTTCATATTCCGGTTGCCAGGTTAATTCCTTCTGACTCTTAGCTACACGTTCTCCCGGCTGATCCAATCTGTAAGGATTGGCAAAGAAATTTCTGTCCATACCAGAAATCAGCGAACGGTTGAGTTCATCTGTTATTCTCTGATCAAGTTGTTTAATCAATTCGCGACGAACATTGGAAAGCACACTGTTAGGGATGAACGCAGCATCAATATCATTCTTGAGTACCACATGCTTACATTCATATTTAGATTCACCGAACTTGCTCATCTGCGCAATCATATTATCATGCTGAGAGCGTTTGGCGCACTGCAGTTGCATAGATGTGAAGACCTCTGCAGCCTTGTAGTACAAGCCCTGTTCTACACTCTTGAAGATATTGGCAGTGGCAAGGAATCCATCTACTACTTCACCATTATCCTCGTCCTTTTCCAACACAGGCTGGAGTTCGATAAAGAGCGGAATACGGCGTTCTGCTGTCTTGCGAGCAAGAATCTGTTCGAAAGCCTGGTCGTTGTTGCGATACAAAGCCATACCTGGTCTGAGGTTTTCCGGCATGCGGAAAGGGAAAAGGCGGTTGCCCTCCACCTTGTTGACACGGAAGCCCTCCAACTCTCGCTCATCATTGATGAAACAGAGTCCGTCGCCATTGGCAAAACTTGCAACAGTAGCCACATTGAATGATACATTTCCACGTATTTCCTTCACCTTACCTACGTATTCACCGATAGCCTTCGGTGTGTCGAAGGAGGAAATATCGGGTTGTCTGCCATGCAGGAAATAGTTGGTAAAACCGCGGTTGAAGGTTTTCTTCAGATTCGGAACAAAATTGTATTCCACATGTCCTCGCGAAGCACGTCGGTATTCGCGTGGATATTTGGCTACGATTTCATCCAATTTCTTGTTATAGGCAGCCACCACGTTTTTCACATAAGTGATATCCTTGAGTCTGCCCTCTATCTTGAATGAAGAAGCTCCGGCATCAGCCAGGTCCTTCAGATAATCTAACTGACAGAGATCCTTGAGCGACAGGAGATAGCGCTGGTGCTCTATCATCTGGTTGTCGGCATCAACCAAGTCAAACTTCATACGGCAGAACTGGGCACATTCACCACGGTTGGCAGAACGGGAGAAGCATTTTTCGGATGCATAGCAGACTCCAGAATAACTGACGCAGAGAGCACCATGCACGAAGACTTCAATCTCTCTGTCTGGAATAGCATTGTGGATGGCTTTGATTTCATCCTGTGACAGTTCACGTGCAAGAACCACTCGCTTGAAACCGATCTGAGTCAACCACAAAGCTTTCTCAGGAGTTCGAGTATCGCATTGGGTACTGCTATGTAACTCCCTCTTCCACAAGCCTTTAGCTCTTACCTCCCAGAGGAGTCCCATATCCTGCAGCAAGAGTGCATCAACACCAATCTCATCCAACTGGGAAATCATCTTGAGCGTATCTTCCAATTCCGAATCATAGATGATGGTATTGACGGTAACGTGAACCTTGGCACCAAACTGATGGGCGTAATCACAGAGTTGTTTGATATCCTCGATAGAGTTGCCGGCAGCAGCTCTTGCACCGAAGCGTGGAGCACCGATATAGACGGCGTCTGCTCCATGATCGATGGCAGCTATACCGCATTCTAAATTTTTGGCAGGAGCCAATAATTCCAATGTTCTCATATCTTACTGAATATCGTCAATATTATAAGGAGTCTCCTGGTAAACATAATAGTTGATCCAGTTGCTATAGAAGAGATTGGCATGTGCACGCCATGTAACCAATGGAGCCTCGTTAGGATCGTCGTGATAATAATAATTCTTTGGCAATTCCACATCATCGCGCTTGCCCATATCGCGCTTATACTCTTTATCGAGTGTATTTGGCGCATATTCAAGATGACCGGTTACAAAGAACTCACGGCCCCCTCTTGCCATCACGATGCTCACACCGCTTTCAGGAGATTCTGCAATAATGTCAAGTCCTGGTACCTTCTCAATATCCTCTCGTCTCACTTCTGTATGACGGCTGTGAGGCATGGCAAAGACATCATCAAAGCCCCTGAAGATAGGCTGTGACATATCCAGCGGTTTCTGCTGGAAGATACCGAACATCTTCTTCTCCAACGGATATTTCGGCACGCCATAGAAATGATAAAGTCCTGCCTGTGCGCCCCAGCAGATATAGAGCGTTGAAGTGACATGAGTACGTGCCCAATCGAAAATCTGCTTGATTTCCGGCCAATACTCTACATCCTCGTATGCCATCGTCTCAATCGGAGCACCCGTAACAATCATACCATCAAACTTCTGCTTGGAGAGTTCGGAAAAATCCTTATAGAACATCATCATGTGCTCGATAGGAGTATTCTTAGGGGTATGACTCTTGAGTTTCATGAAATAGACCTCAAGCTGCAAAGGCGTATTGGACAACAGTCGCACGAGGTCGGTCTCTGTAGTTATCTTCAGCGGCATCAGGTTGAGAACCACGATTTTAAGTGGACGGATTTCCTGGCTGTGAGCCCGGCTCTCGTCCATCACAAAGATATTCTCATGCTTCAGCAACTCGATGGCTGGCAATTTATCTGGTAATCTTAATGGCATTTTTTATCCTTTCTTTGTATTTTTCTGCAAAGTTACTGTAAAAATCTGACTTAGCGAAAAAAAAGAGGATTTTTTTATATAAAACGCAAAAAAGGTGTTGAACCGAAGTTCAACACCTTCCCCCCTGGAACAGTATCTAAATAAGATTATGCCAAAACCCTAAAAAGACTTGATCCAGAAGTAGATGCTTTGACGTCAGCATTTCTTTTACCAAAGATCCAATCTCTCAGACTCTGGGATATACATTTTGTCTCCCTTCTTGACACCAAATGCCTCATACCAGGCATTGATGTGAGGAAGAGCGCCATTTACTCGCCATTCACCCAATGAATGAGGGTCGCTCTTTACGCGGTTGCGGATTTCCAGCTCTGTGATGTTCTGACCCCATACGCCAGCATAAGCAAGGAAGAAACGCTGTTCTGGTGTGAAACCATCCTTCTCCTTGAGCTTTTTCTTTGCAGTTGCATTCTTAAATGCATTGTAAGAAACCATCAGACCTCCGTGGTCTGCCAAGTTCTCACCCAAAGTGAATCGACCATTGGCATTCAAATCAGGCAATACCTTGATATTGCTGAAGAAGTCGGCATACATGTCGGCACGCTGATTGAAGCCCTTGGCATCGTCGGCTGTCCACCAGTCCTGCAGATTGCCAGTAGCATCATACTGGCGGCCCTGATCGTCGAAACCGTGAGTCATCTCATGACCTATCACGACACCGATGGCGCCATAGTTGAACGCCTCGTCGGCCTTTGGGTCGAAGAAAGGATACTGCAGGATTCCGGCAGGGAAACAGATCTCGTTGGTGGTAGGATTGTAGTAGGCATTGACGGTCTGTGGAGTCATGTACCACTCGTCTCTGTCGACTGGCTTTCCGGCCTTCTCGGCGATCTCCTTGTCGTTGGCAAACTTGCGGCAAGCCAACACATTCTCGTAGTAACTCTTGGAAGGATCGATGTTGAGCAGGCTGTAGTCGGTCCACTTGTTGGGATAACCTATCTTGACATAGAACTTGTCGAGCTTCTTATGGGCTGCAGCCTTGGTTACGTCGCTCATCCACGTCTGTGCGTCGATGCGCTCGCCTAAACTGATCTGCAGGTTCTTTACCAGGGTCTCCATCATCTTCTTGGAACTCTCGGGGAAGAACTTCTTGCAGTAGATGCGGCCAAGCGCCTCACCCATCTGATTCTCTACCTGATTGGTGGCACGCTTCCAGAGAGGATAGTCCTCCTGACGGCCACTCATGGTCTTGCCGAAGAAGTCGAAGTTGGCCTCGCGAATCTCATCGGTCAGGTAAGCGGAAGAGCTGCGGATGACACTCCAGAGCATCAGCGCCTTCAGGACAGAGGCGTTCTCGGCTGCCGAAAGCTTGTCGTAGGCTGCAAAGAAAGCTGGCTGACCTACAATGAGTTCCTGCATATACTCGCTCTTGATGCCCTCGCCATTGGCCAAGGCCTCGAGAGGTATGTTGGGATAGTTTTCACAGAACTGCTTGAGAGTCATCTTGTTGTAGTTGGCCTGTGGGTCACGAAGCTCGGTGCGGCTCTTGGAAACAAAGGCAAGACTGGTTTCGTGCAGGAAGATGGTCTGTGCATACTGGACAGCATCGGCTGCAGAGAAACCATAGAGCTGGAACATCTTGGCAAGATATGCCTTGTAAGCCTCACGGATGGCCACAGTGGCGGCATCGTTGTTGAGGTAATAATCCTTGGCGCCAAGGGTGAGACCGCCCTGCGAGAGATTGTAGATGTTCTGAGTGACATTCTTCTCGTCGGCAGCGAAACCAGCACCATAGCTTACTCCGAGTCCCATCCAGGCATACTTGATCTGCAATTTCTGCAGGTCGGCCTTGGTTTGGGCAGCAGCTATCTCGTCGAGCAGAGGCTTTACGGGAGCTATGCCCTCCTTGTTGCGGCGGTCGACATCGATCGCCAACTTGTAGAAGTCGGACAGTTTCTGCTCGATACTTCCCTTCTTGTAGCTCTTTTTCTGGAGCTCGCCCAAGATGCTGTTGATACGCTTGTTGTTGTTTTCCTGCAACTGGTCGAAGCTTCCATAGCGGCTGTAGGCTGCTGGCAAAGGATTGTTCTTCTGCCATCCGCCTGTGGCAAACTGATAGAAATCGTCGGCAGGCTTTGTCGTCTTGTCAAGATTGCTCATGACAAGTCCCGACTTGTTTTGTGCGTCTGCACCCATAGGCATGGCTGCAATCATCACCATCGGGATAATCATCTTCATGTTCATAATGTTATAATTATTTGGTTATTGTTGTTTTGTCTGGATTTTATTGCCCTGACACTTCTTCCAGCTCCTCGGAGAGGACGAGCCAGTTGTCGTTCTCCTCATCGAGTTTCTGCATCAGCGAGGTGTACTCTGTGACAAGCTCCATGTTGGTAGCATTCTCGGGCTTCATCAGCAAATCGTCAATCTCCTTCTTGCGTTTTTCCAAGGTGGCGATACGCTGCTCGCAGTCCTTCACCGCCTTCTCGGCCTTGCGAATCTTCTTCTGCTGTTCCTTGTGCTCGGCGTAACTCTGCTTCTTCGACGACGCATTGTCTGTTGCGGCTGGCGATGCGTCCTGCTGCTGTGGCTTGGCTGAAGAAGCGCCCATGGATGGCTCGCCATTGGCAAGGGCTGCCTGGATGGTCTCGGCATTGTGGGCACGCAGATAGTCGTAGATGCCGCCCAGATGCTCGCGTACCTTTCCGCCACCAAACTCATACACCTTGTCTACCAGTCCGTCGAGGAACTCACGGTCGTGGCTCACGATGATGGCTGTTCCGTCGAAGGCCTTGATGGCTTCCTTGAGAACATCCTTCGACTGCATGTCGAGATGGTTGGTTGGCTCATCGAGAATCAGGAGGTTGACAGGCTCGAGCAGCAACTTGATCATCGCCAATCGGCTGCGCTCGCCGCCACTGAGCACCTTGACATACTTCTCAGAGGTCTCGCCGCCAAACATGAATGCTCCCAAGAGATCGTTCACCTTGAGGCGCATATCGCCCGTGGCCACATTGTCTATGGTTTGGAAGATGGTAAGGCGCTCGTCTAAGAGCTGTGCCTGGTTTTGTGCGAAATAGCCTATCTGCACATTGTGGCCTATCTTCAGCGTTCCTGTAAACGGAATCTCGCCCATGATACACTTCACAAGTGTGGACTTTCCCTCGCCGTTCTTGCCGACGAAAGCCACTTTCTCACCGCGCTTGATGGTAAGGGTGACGTGGTCGAAAACTGTATGCGAGCCATAATCCTTGCGCACCTCGTCGCAGATAATGGGATAGTCGCCACTGCGAAGACAGGGTGGAAACTTGAGGTGCATCTGCTTGTTGTCAACCTCGTCGACCTCAATGGGCACGATCTTCTCCAACTGCTTGATGCGGCTCTGCACCTGCACGGCCTTGGTGGGCTTGTAGCGGAAACGCTCTATAAAGTCCTTGATATCGGCAATCTCCTTCTGCTGGTTCTCGTAGGCTCGCAGCTGCTGTTCGCGGCGCTCTGCACGAAGTACCACATACTCGTCGTATTTCACACGATAGTCCTCTACCCTGCCGCAGGTTATCTCTAAGGTGCGGTTGGTCACATTGTTAATAAAGGCACGGTCGTGGCTGACCAGCACCACCGCCTTGGCACTCTGGGCAAGAAACTGCTCCAACCACTGTATACTCTCTATATCAAGATGGTTGGTAGGCTCGTCGAGAAGAAGCACGTCGGGTTTCTGCAACAGTATCTTAGCCAACTCGATACGCATACGCCATCCACCAGAGAACTCACGGGTAGGACGGTCGAAGTCCTCGCGGGTGAAGCCCAGACCTGTAAGCGTGCGCTCTATCTCTGCCTCATAGTTCTCGCCGCCCATCATCATGTAGCGTTCATGCTCCTGGGTAAACTTCTCTACCAGTTGGGCATACGACTCGCTCTCATAGTCGGTACGGTCGGCCATCTCTTGCTGCATCTTGTCGAGACGTGCCTTTATCTCTGTGTTATGAGCAAAGGCCTTGCGGGTTTCCTCCTTCACGGTGGTGTCGTCCTGCAACTTCATCACCTGTGGCAGATAGCCTATCGTTGTCTCGTTGGGCACAGCCACAACGCCATCTGTAGGTTTCTGCATTCCACAAAGTATCTTGAGCATCGTCGACTTACCTGCTCCGTTCTTGCCCACCAGGGCTATGCGGTCACGGTCGTTGATGACAAAGTTCACATCGTGGAAGAGAGGTTTTACGCCAAACTCGACTTTCAAGCCTTCTACTGAAATCATATTTTCTTATCTCGTTATTATTTTACCGTCACAAAACACTTATTTTCCAAAAAGGCAGCCCTTCATTCCAAGGGCTGCCTCTCTCTATAATATAAATAGGTGTAATTCCAATATAAGTAGCGCTTACTTGATGACGCCTTCCTCTACGAAGACCTCCTTCAGAATTTTCACACCGCGTTCTACCTGCTCCTTGGTATGAGTAGCCATGAGGGCAAAACGTACCAATGTGTCCTGAGGAGCACATGCTGGAGGGATGACT
>OIZF01001526.1_pt1 | contig 13168 bp, 10 predicted proteins | sample 1588471 | NCBI WGS metagenome assembly OIZF01 (sample SAMN03283279) | human gut metagenome | biome: human-associated habitat; material: feces | host: Homo sapiens | place: Peru | collected 2012
CGCCAAACGCACAAGCCACTGTGCCGATTATTTTTGAAAATGAGGATTTGGTTGTGGTCGATAAACCGGCCGGTATGAAAATGCATCCCCACAGTCCGCATGAAGATGACACGTTATTAAATTATTTGGCGGCAAATTTCCAAGACCGGCAGGTGATGAGTGCGGGACAACCTGCACGACCCTATATGGTGCATCGCATTGATCGGGATACCTCAGGTGCCGTGATTGTGGCGAAGAATCCTGTGGTTGTTCCTATTCTCAATCAATTACTGGCGCAAAAAGCGATTAAACGGACGTATTTGGCTTGGGTACAGGGGGCGGTTTTGGCACCGGCGGGTGAGATTAACACGCCGATTGGCATTGATCCACACGATGCACGTCGCCGGGTCATTAACGGCATTGCTGCGCAACCCGCTAGAACCTATTGGGCACTGAGTCATACCGTTTATCAAAATTCGTTACTACGGGTGCAGCTCGACACAGGGCGCATGCATCAAATACGGGTTCATCTGGCTAGTATTGGGCACCCCATTATCGGGGATCCGCTTTATCAGCCAGAAAAATCCGCAACGCGAATGATGTTACACGCAGCCACTATCACCGTCCCATTACCTTTTGATGGTGGGACGACCACGATTAGTGGTGCTATCCCAACAGATTTTCCCCGACAATTAAAAACAATATAAAAAGCAGCGCTTTCAGCGCTGCTTTTTATGGTTGATTTAAGCGGCTGTGTCAACGTCTTTGTTGAAGTAATTAGCGGCAAAGGCTGCTAATGCACCACCAAGTAGATCGGCAACAACGTAGACCCAAACGTGACCAAGCGCGCTACCCTTAACAAAGATAACGGGTGCTAAAGCACGTGCTGGGTTGAAGGCACCACCAGTAATTGGCAAGGCCACAAGAATGAAGGCTGCGACCACAATACCGATGACAAGTGGGGCTGGGACGCTAGCAAGCTTCGTTACAATTGAAATAATCAAAACGAAGAGGAATGTCAAAACGAATTCAAACATGAAGGCTGTCAAAGCTTGACCATTGGCAAAGTTTGTTTGTCCCAAACCGGCAATGTCAACGAATTGTTGCACAGTCATCTTTTGACCAGACAAGGCTTGTGTCACAGTTGCTGACTTTAAGTAGGCTGAAACACCACCGTAAACGGCAAGTGAAGCCACTAGGGCACCAAGCAATTGGGCAATCACATAACCCACAAATTCAAGCCATGAGAGACGCTTTTGAATGGCCATTGCTAATGAAACGGCTGGGTTGAAATGTGCCCCTGAAATTTGAGCAAAGGCATAGATAGCACCAGTTAGTGCCAAACCAAAGGCTAGGGCAATGGTGAGTGGTGATGGTGCGGTAGCAGCTGAATAAACAATGCTGCCCGTTCCAACAAACACAAAGATAAATGTGCCGAGGAATTCTGCGATGTACTTACGCATGTGTGTTTCTCCTTAATTTTAGATGAAAATTATCAACACATTCTATTATACACTTTTAGATTAAGTTACAGTTAAATAAGTCCGTAAAATCAGCGAAGTCTTAAATGTCAGACGAGATAGTAGTTTTTTATAACAACCTGTGATAAAATATATTTTGTTGAAAGCGCTTACAATAAAATAAAAACACTTACACCCTTGTAATGAGTATACAGAAAACCAACTGAAAACAGGTTGCGGTTATTCAAAATAAGTTCTGGCGCAGTGTTGAACATAGAATGGAGAAAGCATTATGATGTCTTTCGTTGTCTTGGCTCTGGGAATTTTATTCCTCTTGTTACTCATTATTAAGTACAAAATCAACACGTTTATTGCGTTGATTTTAACGGCCAGTGTCGTGGGTCTGGGCCTGGGGATGAAGCTGCAACAGATCCCTGTGTCGATTCAAAATGGGATTGGGTCATCTTTAGGTGAGTTGGCGATTGTTTTTGGATTCGGCGCGATTTTAGGTCGTTTGGTCGCTGATGCTGGTGGCGCTTATCGGATTGCGCATACGTTAATTGACAAATTTGGGAAGCAGCGCGTCCAATTGGCCATTATGGTTGCGGCTTTCATTATTGGAATTGCCCTCTTCTTTGAAGTTGGGATGGTCTTATTGATTCCGATTGTCTTTGCAATTGCCTTGGAAGCAGCCGTGCCATTGCTCTATCTTGGTATTCCGATGGCAGCAGCCTTGTCAGTCACCCATGGTTTCTTACCACCGCATCCAGCACCAACAGCAATTTCTGGTGCTTTGGGGGCTAATCCTGGTACGGTCTTGGTTTATGGTTTAATTATCGCGGTACCAGCGGCGATTATTGCTGGGCCACTCTTCACGAAACTGGCGCGTAAATTTGCCCCAGACGCCTTTGTGATTAAGCGACAATTGACCGCTTTTGGAAAAGAAAAGCAGTTTGTTTTATCAGAAACACCAAGCTTTGGGATTTCGGTCCTCACGTCATTGTTCCCGGTGTTGTTGATGGGAATTACCACGATTTACACGATTGTTTTCAATGATGGCCAACCCTTTAAAAATCCAACGGGGATGGCGGCGTTTATTACCATGATTGGCAATCCAGTCGCAGCCATGATCATTTCTTTGGTATTTGCCATGTGGGCGATGGGCTGGCATCAAGGGCGTAAAACACCCGATATGATGGCGACAGTTGAAGAAGCCATTAAGTCCATTGCCATGTTGCTGTTGATTATTGGGGGTGGGGCAGCCTTTAAACAGATTTTGATTGATGGTGGTATTTCTGGCCAAATTTCACAATTGTTTATGCATTCAGCTATTTCACCACTTTTGTTGGCGTGGTTGATTACCGTGATTCTCCGTGTGGCGTTAGGCTCAGCGACCGTTGCCGCCTTGACGGCTGCTGGCTTAGTGCAACCGTTGATGGTAGCATCGCATGTGAACCCGGCCTTAATGGTTTTGGTCATTGGGGCTGGATCACTAGCTGCTTCGCATGTCAATGATGCGGGGTTCTGGATGTTCAAAGAATACTTTGATTTGAACGTGAAGCAGACACTCTTAATTTGGACGGTTTTAGAAACAATCATCGCCGTCGTTGGGCTAGTGATGGTCTTGATTATGAGTTTGTTTGTTTAAATGATAGCGAATCAGGCGTCTTAAAGCAGTTGCTTTAAGACTTTTTATGTGGCCAAAATGCTATAATGGGGGCAAACAACAGCGATCGGAGGCTGGCATATTGACTGAAAAAGAGCGGACACAGCATTGTTTAGTAGATGGTGCGGTCACACCATTTGAGGCTGGGGTCTTACTGTCTGAACTAGAATCGAATTTACAGCGTGCGATTCAACAGGATTTTCCGGCACAGCAGACCGATGGGTTTATCTGTTTGGCCCATTTATTACCGTACCGCTTGGCTCGCATTAATGCCATGCGGCTAGCTGATCAACAAATGAATCGACAGATGAAGCATAAACTGACGCACATTTTAACCGATAAAAATTTTAAAGTCATCAATGTTAAAAAACATCAGCAGGCAACCTATACGTTCGGCCAACGCGTGGCCGATAAAGTCGCCCAATTTGGTGGTAGCTGGGGCTTTATTATCTTAGCGATTGTGACGATGGTGGTTTGGATTGCGGTGAATGGCTGGCATGTATTTCATGCGAATTTTGATCCCTATCCCTTTATTTTATTGAATCTTTTTTTAAGTATGACGGCGGCTTTGCAGGCACCGCTCATTTTAATGAGCCAAAATCGTGCGTCTGATTATGATCGGCTACATGCGGATAATGACTTCCATGTGAACCTCAAAACCGAAGAAGAAATGCGCGTACTACATGCCAAAATTGATCGCTTAATTCAAACGGATTATCCAGATCTGTTAGAAATTCAGGCACTACAGACGGAAATGTTAGGCGAAATGCAGCAACAATTGAGTGCTTTAATGGCACAACAAAAAAACAGCAACCCATAAGGTTGCTGTTTTTTTAGGCTTTGAGTGTCATCGCGTTTAAAGCGACAATCACTGTTGATAGCGACATCAAAATCGCACCGATCATAGGATTTAACATGATACCAAAGGTTGCCAGAGCCCCAGCAGCCAATGGTAAGGCGATGATATTATAACCAGCCCCCCACCAAAGGTTTTCGATTTGCTTGCGATCTGCGCGCTTAGCGAGCTTAAGGAAATCAATAATCGTTGGCAGTTGATTAGCAATTAATACGGTATCTGCAGCTGCTTGCGCAACTTGTGTCCCGGCGCCAATGGCAACCGATAGATCGGCCTGGGCCAATGCCGGGGCATCATTAATACCATCCCCAATCATCATGACATGGCCTTGCTTTTGGTAATCTTTCACCAGTTCAATTTTTTCTTGTGGTGAAACTTGCGCATGAATTTCGGTAATACCAAGTTGATCTGCCACAGCTTGGGCAACTTGCGTATTATCACCTGTTACCAAGATTGGCACCAGATGTTGTGCCTTGAGATAGTTGATAAATGTTGGTGCAGTCGCCTTGATTTCATCACCTTGGGCGACGGCCGCAACGACGTGATCATGTTGGAGCAAATAAGAAATGGTGCCTTCGGCAACTAGTGGCGTGTAATGGATATGGTGATCCTTCAAATACCGTTCAGAAACGAGTAGGTAATGGTGGTCATTGACCATGCCAGCAATCCCATAACCTGCCATGTTTTCAACGTTTGTCGCGGATAATACCGGCGCTTGTTGTTGCTTGGCATAGCTGACAATACCTTGGGCAAGGGGATGTGTTGATTGGGCATCAAGCGCTGCCATGATGGCCAAGGCTTCTTGTTGGTCAAAGTGATCAGTGACAACTTGGGTTACTTTGAATTGACCAGTTGTTAACGTGCCCGTTTTATCCATCAAGACATAAGTGAGATGGTTGGCTGAACTCAGCGCTTTATGATTTTTAATTAAAATACCTTGTGTGGCCGCGATTGCTTTAGTCCGTTGAATCACGAGTGGCACGGCTAGGCCAAGTGCATGTGGGCAGGCAATGACTAATACGGTCACGGCAATGTTAATCGCAAAGCCCAAACCATGTAGTGGTGTCCAAATCATCAAACTTAACCCAGCAATCAGTAACGCTATCCAAAAGAGATAACTCGCCACTTGATCAGCAATCGTTTCAACACGTGACTTAGCACTTTGCGAGGCGGCTAATGTTGCTTGTAGCTTTCCGATGAATGATTGGGCACCCACATGGGTCACTTTGACTAATAGGGTCCCGTTACCGTTGATTGTCCCGCCGACAACTGAAACACCAGGCTTTTTGTCAATTAAACGGCTTTCACCAGTCATTAAGGATTCATCGACTTGACTTTCACCCGAGAGGATAACCCCATCAGCTGGGAAAGCTTCACCAGCCAAGACTTGGACGACCATGTCTGGCTTTAAAGCTGAAACCGGCATGTCCATGATATGATCACCGTGCTGCACATGGGCCGTATTAGGTAGTAGGGCGCGTAACTTGGCAGTGGCATCGCCAGCTTCCATTGTGGCCGCCATTTCAATGCGGTGCCCCAATAGCATAATCACGGTCAGCGTCGCAAATTCCCAGAAAAAGTCCATGACATGAGCCGTTGGCCAGAAGGTGTTGACCACTAAGGCATAAATGGAGTACCAAAACGTTACGAGTAAACTAAGACTGACTAAACTCATCATCGCCGGTCTTTTAGCCTTTAATTCGGCTTTAGCCCCAACAAAGAAGGGCTTTGTCCCGACGATATATAAGATCGTGGCTAAAATCGCGGTCACCCAGGTATCCCCTGGGAACTGGAGCGTGAAGGGGAAGGTCATGCCCATTAATGGCGTGATGATAATAATTGGCACCATTAAGGCCAACGACCACCAAAAGCGACGCGCCATGTCGGTCATATCCATGTGCGCCATACCGGGATCATCAGTCATATGCATATGATGATGCGCCATCGCGGCATGATCATGTGACATATTGTGTGAGGCGTCATGCATGTGCTGCATCATCGATGCGTCATCGTGGTGTTGCTCATGATGTTGATGGTCGTGTGGCATATCGTGACCAGACATTGTCGGATGGTCTTGATGTTGGTGATGTTCATGTTCATGTTCATGATGTTCATGCTGGTGTTCATGTTCAGCTGTCATGGGGTATCTTCTCCTCTTCTCCTTGATGTGGCAAGCAATCACAAGCAATGTGGTCGGGTGCATGGGCGTATTTATCTTGTAAGACAGCCTGCAAGCGTGTGATATCGTCTTGAGACAATGGCGTAGTGGCTAACACATCGGCCAAGGCTTGGCCAACGCACATGGCACACATCGCCTGAATGGTCCGTTGCAAAGTCGCTGTCATGGCGTCATGTTCCGCTACCGTTGGCAGATACAGCCGGTCACGGCTAGCACCATTATCGGTTAAATAGCCTTTTGTTTGCAGACGTGAAATCAGTGTTTTGATCGTCGAAGGCGACCAGTCCGTTTTCTGTGACATCACCCGAATAATTTGCCGACTGGTCGCTTCGCCTAACGTCCAAATCACGCGCATAATTTCCCATTCACTTGTTGTCATTGTTTGTGTTTGTTTGATCATACTACTAGTCTACAACTGTAAATTAAAAAATGCAAGGTTATTTTAAAACAGCGTGGTATGATAGGATAGTGACTAAAGAGGTTTAAAATATGGAAAATTGGTTGATGAAACGTGCGCGATTAACGCCTAATCGTGTGGCTGTTTCGGCCGGACAACAACACTTAACATTTCAAGAAGTGGCCCAAACGGCACAAAAAATTGCGGGTCAGATCGCCGCATTGGGGGATGGTAATTCACGCGTGGCTGTGATCATGACCAATAGTCTACAAGGGTATTTGGTTATTATGGGCCTGCAACAGTTAGGCAAAACGATTGTCTTTATTAATCGGCGTTTGTCGGTTGCTGAAATTAATTATCAATTAGCAGATGCCGGCGTTTCATTATTACTGACGGATGACGGCTACACCGCTAAATTAGCGGTGGCCCAACAAGTTAAATTTTCGCAATTGCCAGCCGGGCAACCGGTGACACCAGTTGCTGAATATCCCGATGAGTTTGTGACGAGTGTGATGTACACGTCAGGGACGACGCGCCAGCCAAAAGGCGTGATGCAGACGTATTATAATCATTGGATGTCAGCGATGGGCAGTGCGCTCAACCTTGGGCTTACCAGTCAAGATGCTTGGTTAGCTGTGGTACCGATTTTCCATATTAGCGGGTTTGCTATTTTAATGCGTGGTTTAATTTACGGGATGCGGGTGGTCTTGGTTGAGAAATTTGATGCGCATCAAGTTAATGCGTTGCTGATTCATGATACAATAACCACAATGTCGGCTGTACCCGTGATGCTTAAGCAGCTGTTGGCAGATCTACCAGCTGGTGTGACGTACAATCCCCAATTTAGAACGTTACTACTGGGCGGTGGGCCAACGGATGCCGCCACGTTGCAACAAGCAGCGGCACATCAACTTCCCATTATCCAATCTTATGGTATGACGGAAACGGCGTCTCAAGTGGTGGCGCTAGATGCAGCTGATGCCCAGACAAAATTAGGTTCTGTTGGGAAACCATTATTTCCTGTTAGTTTGAGTATTCGCGATGCAGCGGGGCAACCGGTGGCGCCAGGCACGTCTGGTGCTGTTTGGCTCAAGTCACCAACGTTAACCCCAGGCTATCTCAATCAACCGAACTTACTTGCGCAAAACATGCAGGCCGGTTGGTTTAACACCGAGGATTTTGGGTATCTGGATGCTGAAGGCTTTCTATACATTCAAGGACGTGAAGGCGATATGATTAGCTCTGGTGGGGAAAATATTTTCCCTGATGAAGTCGAAGCTGCCTATGCAACCATGCCAGGACTTCAGAAAATGGTGGTCGTAGGGGTTCCTGATGATAAGTGGGGCGCTGTTCCGGTTGCCGTTGTTGAGGGGACGGACTTATCGGCAACCGCATTGCGGCGTTTTGGTCGGGAACAGTTGGCCCATTATAAGGTGCCCCAACGCTTTTACCAAGCCAACACGTGGCATGTGACAGCGAGTGGCAAAGTGCAACGGCGCTTGTTTGCAGCCGAGCTCGACACCCTAACAGCGTTACAATAAAAGAGGAGTAGGCGTGAGCGACACAGCTCGCGCATAAAAACTGATGACACAATCACCAAAAAATACCGATGTGCGGGCACTTTTTAATACCATTGCCCCTGAATATGACAAGATGAATAATATCATCTCACTGGGCACGCACAAGTTGTGGCGTCAAAAGGTGATGGCACGGATGACCTTTCCAGAAGGTGCCAACATTATTGATCTAGCGACTGGAACCGCTAACTGGGCGTTAGCTTTGGCGGAAAAAAGTGATCCGACTGCCCATGTGACAGGCCTTGATTTTAGTGAGGAAATGTTGGCTGTTGGGCAAAAGAAAGTCGATGTCAGCGATTATTTTGATAAAATCACGTTAGTGCAAGGGGATGCGATGGCCTTGCCATTTGACGATCAGACGTTTGATATTGTGACAATCGGCTTTGGTCTGCGTAACTTACCTGATCCAGTACTGGGCTTGCAGGAAATGTATCGTGTCCTTAAGCCTGGCGGTCAGTTGGTCATTTTAGAAACGTCACAACCTGATAACCCATTAGTGAAGCCATTTTGGCAATTATATTTTGGGCAGGTAATGCCGATGTTTGGGAAGCTATTTGCTAAAGGGAAATACCAAGAGTATAAATATCTGGATGAGACCACTGAACAGTTCATGGATTATCGCACGTTAGGGCAACGATTATTACAGGTGGGATTTGAAAAGGTGACGATTTCCCGCTTTAATCTTGGTGCGGCTGCTGTGCATTATGCCGTGAAATAAGTATGAGCCGTGTGGGCTAGTTTTGTGACTAGTCGGCATGGCTTTTTTTAGTTGCCAGATAGTATTTTAAAAAAATATTACCAAAAGTATTGACAATTATTTTTGTCATAATATATAATATTAACCGGAAATACGGGGTGTTATGGCAAATGATGCTAAACGCTTACAATTTTCGATGATATATCACAGGCAAAACAGAACAAAATGTATCGAAAGTGGAGGGTAAAATATTATGAAGAATTTAGTTACTAAAATCGCTTTACCTGGCGCAATCCTAGCATTTGCTATGGCTTTGTTTGGTGGAGCAACATACGCTTATAGTACGTTAACTACTTGGGACGCCACTGGGCGTAAGCACCTGATAGAAGTTCACAATAATCTTAGGAAATTGGCTAAGCGTGTTAATGATCTGAAGGGGCAGAAAGTACTTAGTGAAACAACGATAAAGGAGCTCAATACTAGCATTGAGAATTTGAAGAGTCAATTGCAGAATGCACAAATTCAAATTGAGAATGCTCCTGCAGAACAGCAAAAAGCGATTGAAGAGGCTGTGAAGGATTATAAGTCACAGCTTGAAGAAAGTATGGGCAATTTAGATAAAGCACAAAAGGACAATATTAAGTTAACAGCAGATTATAAAGAAGCCCAACAACAAATAACAGAATTAAAGCAGCAACAAAAGGTATCGGACAATGAAATTTCTGAATTGGAAGATGCTATTAATAATGCGCGTGAGCTGAAGCACCAATCAGACTATATCGTAAATGAAGCATTAAAGGATTAGTAGAAAAAATATTGCGTTATGAAATAGGTTAATCAATAAATGCCTATTATCTTAATTTAAAATAGACTAACCTACTACTTAGTAGGTTAGTCTATTTTTATGTGCTAATAAAATCAGAAAAAATGTCAAGCGCATTTTAAAATAGTCAAAATGTCAGCAATACCTCGTTAATTTGTCCAAAAATAAGCGATATTATTGACAATTTTTTTAATAAGATAAACTGTTAACCAGTAGAGACATATGACAACACTGCTTGTTGTCATATGTCACCAACCATAACTAGAAAAATGTATCGAGAGTGAGGATCAGTTACAGAACCTTGAAGCAACGCATACAAATGAAGTTGCGGGCAAGTAAGGCGAAATTGACACGAAGCAATGTCAGATTGAAGCAAGGCAACGTAACATTGACGGCTTTAAATCAGAAGTGATATCTTTGAAAAAGCGGAAAAAAGCAGTAGGGAAAACAAAGTAAAAAACGACTGCGTGGTCCTATAAAATAGTAGTTAAATCGCTATTAGTTTAACTTAAAAGAGACTGACCGACTAATTAGTCGGTCAGTCTCTTTTTGTTCATCTAGGCGTTAAACTAACACACTTTGATAATCGTTTGAAAAAATAATACAATCATTATGAGAGTATATTTTGGAAAAGAAAAAGCGTATGGCTTAAGCCATACGCTTTTTAATATAAGTCGATTGTGTACTGCTCCACCTGGATTCGAACCAGGGACCTGCGCATTAACAGTGCGTTATTCTACCGCTGAACTATGGAGCAATTTGTTGTTTACTCAACTATTTAAGTATAACAACATGAGAATTAATTGTCAACAACTAAATTTTATCAAGTTGAATTTTAATGTTATCCAACGTTTCCAAAAGTTGTGGGGTGGGGATTGTCAACGGTGGCAGCAGGCGTAACGTATTGTGGCCAGCAGATAAAACAATAATATGTGCTGCTAAAAGATCAGCGACGACTTGTTCGACAGGCACCGTGAGTGCAATACCAGCCATCATCCCCAGCCCACGGACGTCATCAACGACTGATAAGTTTTTAAATTCAGCCAACTTAGCCCAAAATAAGGCAATTTTTTCTGGCAGGGTTGGTAATACGTCATCTAAGACCGTCAAGGTCGCTTGCGCGGCGGACATCACCAAGGGATTGCCACCAAACGTTGACCCGTGGGTGCCATAAGCCAAAGCAGACGCAAATTCGTTTTTCGCTAACATAGCGCCGACCGGAATCCCGTTAGCCAACCCTTTGGCGGTGGTGAAAATATCCGGCGTAAACCAATACTGTTCAAAAGCAAATCTTGTGCCAGTTCGGCCCATCCCCGTCTGAACTTCATCAACGAGCAACAAAATACCATTTGTCTGGGCTAAAGCCACTAGCTCAGTGATAAACGCTGGGTCAGCGGGGAAAACCCCACCTTCACCTTGAACGAGTTCCAACATAATGGCCGCCGTATCGTCGGTGATCTGTGCTTTGACGCTGGCAATATCGTTAAATTTGGCGTAGGTAAAGCCAGTTAACATCGGTAGGCCAGCATGGATACTGTCTTGGCCGGTGGCTGACATGGCCGCATATGTCCGGCCGTGAAATGAGTTGGTAAAGGAAATAATCGTTGATTTACCGGTGACTAAACGGGCCAGTTTAATGGCTGCTTCATTAGCTTCGGCACCGGAGTTGGCAAAGTAAGTCGTGTAATCATTGCCACCAAGTTGCTGCGCGACCGCTTCTTGTAACGGATTTTGGTATAAATTGGGCAAATGCCACATTTTTTCGGCCTGTTGCGTCAGCGCGGCCACGACCTTGGGGTGGGTTGCGCCGATGTTGTAGACACCAATCCCACTGGTTAAGTCACTATAGGCTTGGCCTTGGTCGTCAAACCAAGTCGCATTTTGCGCTTGGGTAAAGGTCACCGGTGCGCGATGATAATTCGGAAAGAGGGTCATAAGGTACTCCTTGTTAAAGTGTGACGACCGTGCCAGGTTGGGTAACGGTGTTGGTGATATGGACATGGTGCACGCCGCGTTTGACCGCGCTCAAGGCACTGTTGATTTTTGGGATCATACCACCGGTGACGAGATGATCGGCCGTTAATTGTTGGGCGGTTTTTGGGGTGAGTGCTTGGAGTAAACAACCGCTCACTTTGACGCCGGCAACATCGGTGAGTAAATAAAGGGCATCGACGTGGAGTTGCTTGGCAATGGCGGTGGCGGCGTGGTCAGCATTGACGTTTAACCACTGCCCGTCATTCGTCATAGCTAATGGGGCAATAATGGGCATTAAATTTTGTTGCCAGAGTTGTTGGATGAGCTGGGTGTTGACTTGATGAATCACGCCGACATAGCCATAACGCGCTTGATCTAACACATGGCCGGTTAAGAGTTGATTACTGCCGGCGTTAAGCCCGATGGCGGCGATACCGTGTTGCCGAAAGGCCTCGGTGAGTGCTGGCTGGACTTGGCCGAGGAGTGCGAGTTGCGTAATATGAAGGCCTTGCGCGGTGGTGACGCGAATACCGTTAAATTTTTGTACCGGTTCGTTAAATTGCGTCATCAAACGAGAAATTTGGTCGCCACCGCCGTGGACAATGGCGACTTGAATATGTTGTTTTTGCCAATGTTTAATTGTCTCAAAAAACTTGGGGGTGAGCTGTTGGGCGGCATTACCGCCAATTTTAATGATGTATTTTTGGGTCATCGTTTCGCTCCTTGGTGTTGCTTACGTGGTGTAGAGGGCGTTAATTTTCACATAGTCATACGTCAAATCCGATCCCCATGCTTGGCCGGTGGCCGTACCGTTGTTCAGGTCGATTTGAATCGTGATGTGTGGGTCTTCTAGTGCAGCTGCTAGGGCTGCTTGATCAAAGGCCACTGGGGCACCGGCTTGCATGACGGCATAACCATTGATATGAATCTCAATGGTTTCAGGAGTGATGGCTGTTTCGGCCGCCCCGATGGCGGCAATAATGCGACCCCAGTTGGGGTCTTTGCCAAACATGGCGGTTTTGACCAATGATGAACCGACAACTTTTTTGGCAATGAGTCGGGCGGCAGTCGCTGATTGGGCGTGTGAAACCGTGACGGTGATGAGTTTTGTGGCCCCTTCACCATCACTAGCAATGGCGATGGCCAGCGCGGTGGTGACGTGATGTAACATCGCTTTAAATTGCGCGTAAGCCGCGTCGTCTTGGGCAATTAGCGAATTGCCAGCTTGACCATTGGCCATGACTAAGACCATGTCGTTGGTGCTGGTATCGCCATCAATGGTGATTTGATTAAAACTTGTCTCGACATCTTCTGACAGGGCTTGTTGCAATAAGTCACTGGTAATGTGCGCATCCGTGGTGATAAACCCAAGCATGGTGGCCATGTTGGGATGAATCATACCGGAACCTTTTGCGACGCCGCTCATCGTGACGCGTTTTCCGGCAATGGTGCCCTGAATGGTCACGGCCTTTTCGTTGGTATCCGTGGTCATAATGGCGTGGGCAAAACCTTGAGGGCCACCGTCATGCTGAAGTTGGTGGATGCCTGCGGTCACGGTAT
>OIZF01001527.1_pt1 | contig 13167 bp, 9 predicted proteins | sample 1588471 | NCBI WGS metagenome assembly OIZF01 (sample SAMN03283279) | human gut metagenome | biome: human-associated habitat; material: feces | host: Homo sapiens | place: Peru | collected 2012
TTTCTTCTATTTTTTCTGTTCATGATTATTATTCTGTTTGTCCAATTATCAATAAATTGTATAAAAATCAAAGATATTGTGATAAACCTTCAAATGAAATGTGTGGCGATTGTTTAAAATGTACAATGTATATGAACGCCAATATGATAGAAAATTGGCATCTTTGTTTTAATAAATTGTTTGAAACAGTAGATTATATAATTTCTCCATCACAAAATACAAAAGAAGAGATTAAAAAAACATATGATTTAGAATGTAATGTAATTGAACATGGTATTGATATTCAACATAAAACTTCCAAATTAAATATTGACAATGATAAACAATACAATATTGCATTTGTTGGAGCTATTGGTATTCATAAAGGTAGAAATATTGTTTGTGATATGCTTTCAAAAGGAAAACTTGGAAAAATTAAAATTCATTTGTTTGGAATAATTGATGATTTCCATAAGAAAAATAATAAAAATTATATTGATCATGGTCCATATAAGCGTGATGAACTTAGCGACTTATTGTCAAAAAATAATATAAAATTGGTATGTTTATTTTCTATATGTCCAGAAACATATTCTTATACATTAACAGAATGTGTTTCTGCTGGCGTTCCTGTTTTAGGAATTAATATAGGGGCTGTTGGAGATAGAATTTTAAAAAATAATCTAGGTTGGACAATAGAATATTCGGATAATTATAAAGATTATATTGATAAAATAAATGAGATATTTAATAATCCTACAGAATATAATCAAATAATTAAAAGTATCAATAAGTACAAAATTAAAACAACAAAAGAAATGGCATCTGAATATGATCAATTATATAAGAATACAAAGCCTAAAGCAATAAATTTAGAAAAGACTAAAATGATGATTAAGGATTCTCAAAAGTACGTACCTAATGTATCATATTCTAATTATGAATGGGTATTTAGTACATTAAAATGGAGAATTATTTCAAAGATTAAATTACCAAAAGGTATAAAAAAAATAATTGGAAAGGCAAAAAATAATGATTAAATTAGCAGGAATTGTTACTCTTTATAATCCAGATAAAGAAGTTAAAAAAAATATAGAATCTTATTTATCGTATTTAGAAAAATTATATGTTATAGATAATACTCCAGATAAAGAAAATAGAAATGTATTACCAGATAGTGATAAAATTGAATATATTTTTAATCATAAAAATTTAGGGGTTTCTAAAGCATTAAATTTAGGTGCAACTAGAGCCATAAAAGATCATTTTGACTATTTGCTTACTATGGATCAAGATAGTAGATTTGCTAAAAATAGTGTAGAAAAAATGATACAGTTTATTGAAAATTATAAGGAAAAAGATTTAGGTCTTGTAACTCCATGGCATGTTATTAATACAAATCCTAAAAAACCAACTGAGGATATTGATTACCCATTAGAAGTAATGACATCTGGCAATATTATTAGCCTAAAAGCCTATAAAAAGATTGGTGGCTATAATGACGAATTATTTATTGATGGAATTGATTTTGATTATTGTATGAATTTAAATGTTCACGGATTTAAAGTAATTCGTTTAAATTATGTAAATTTAAAACATGATTTAGGCGATATAGAAATTAAGCATCATTTAAGAAGAGATTTTGTTTGTAGTAATCATAATTATTTGAGAAGATATTATATTGTTAGAAATACTTTGTATATTTGCAAATGGTATAATGATTATTTTCCAGATTATACACAATTTCTAAAACGAGGATTGCGTGGTCAATTAATGAATGTTGTTCTATTTGAAAAAGATAAATTTCGTAAAGTAAGAAATATGTATCGTGGTTATAGGGACTATAAGAAAGGAGTACTTGGTGAATACTCTTACAAAAATTAGAAAAAAAATAGTATTAGATAAATATGATTTAATACTATTTTTCTTAACTTTTTTATCTTTCTTAGCAGTTTTATACATTCTCTATCCTGGAATTCTTACTTATGATTCATATACTCAGTTAAAACAAATAGAAACTGGTACGTTTAGTGATTGGCATCCATTTATTCATACATTTATAGAGATGATTTGTCTCAAATTAAGAAATAATCCATCTTCTATTGCTATATTTCAAATTTTATTTTTTTCTTTATTGTGGACTTCAATTTGTAAATATAATAGAAAAAATAAAAAAATATTTATCTATGAAATTGTAATTACAATATTTATTTGTTTGAATCCATTGAATCCATTATATTCAATAACATTGTGGAAAGATATTTTATATTGTTATAATATTTTACTTTTATGTTTTATTGTTGAAATTGTTTATGATAAAAAATTTCAGATTACTAATAAATTATTAGCATTTTTAGCGATTGTAATGGCTTTTACTTATTCCCTTAGGTATAATGGAAAAATTGTAATAGGCTTATCTTTAGTTGTATTAATATTTACATTATATAAAAAAGATAAAATCAGTAAAAATTACTTAAAACTTCCTATTTTTACATTAATTGGTATTTTATGCATTCAATCATTAAATTTTATATATCAAGTTGAAACCAATCAAAAAGATGCTTTGTCACAAAAAATAGTTCAATATATTGGTGCTTTTGCTAAAGAAGATGTAATTAAAGATGAGGATAAAAAAATAATTTCTAATTATGTTAATTTAGAAGAATTGGCTAATTATTATAATCCATATTATGCGGATACAATATATGAATGTGACTTCTCCGAAGATATTTATTTAAAATATAAAAAATATACTTATCATACAGTATTAAATTATACTTTTAAATATCCTAAAATATTTTTAGATTTTGCTTTAAAAAGTACATCTTTGATATGGCAGATTCCAAGTCCAGATGATATGGTTGGTACGACGATAGAAACAGGAGTTGCGGCTACTAACAACTATAAAGGTTTGCTTCCTAGAAATTATGGTAAAAACTATTATGAAAAGTATCAAGATTTTTTAAGCTTTACAAAAAACAATAAAATTGTTAGCACGTTATTGTATAATGCAGCTTTGTATTTTTATCTTTCAGTAATAGTATTCCTATTCATTTTGAAAAAATTTAAAAAGAATTGTTTTATTATGATATTTCCAAGTATAGCCAATATTATTAGTACAATTCCATCACTACCTGTTCAAGATACAAGATATTTATATAATAATTTTTTAATATTTTATTTAATAATAATCATTTATATAAAAATTAAATGGGAGGTAAAAAATGAAACAAAAGCTTCAAAAGTTAGTTAGTTGTCCACTATTTTATGGGCTTATATTAGAAATTTTACTTATATTACTTTATTTTTCAAATCTTAACCTAAAATTAAATTCTTTAGGAATATATCAGAATAAATATAAAATTGTATTTTTATTGGTTTCTATTTCAATATGTACTATATTATTTTTATTGTTATATTTTTATAATAAAAATAAAAAAATCAAGTATGATAAATTATTTTTAATTGTTAGTATCATATTGGGTACTTTTTATCTTTTTATCTCTCCATTGTTTACTGGTAGTGATGAGCATAATCATTTTTATAGAATTTATGAAATTACTGATGGAGTTTTGGTTACACCGGCTAAAGATGTTATAGGAAGCGAATTGCCTGGTTCATTATATAAAACATTTATTAATGGAAGTAATGAAGTAGTTAATAGAAATGTCAATATCAAATATGGTGATTTAAAAGATATGTATAAAATCCCATTAAATAAAGAAGTGAAAGAACAATATGGAATTGGATATGAAAAAGAATATTCAAATACGGCTTTATATTCTCCACTACAATATTTTCCTCAAATTGTTGGTATGTTTGTCGGCAAAGCCTTGAATTTATCCCCATATTTATTGGGTATGCTTGCAAGATTAAGTAATTTAATATTTTATATTGCCATATGCACATTTGCATTTAAAAAGTTACCAAAATGTAAAACATTGGCTTTCATATTAATGACTTCTCCAACAATTTTATCTAATGCAACAACTTTATCTGCTGACGCATTTACAAATTCTTTAGTATTTTTGTTTATTTCTTGTATTCTATATTATTGTTCAAACAAACAAGAATTAGATACAAAAAGAAAAACTTTACTATTATTTTTATCAATTATGTTAGCAAGTTGTAAAATCGTATATTTACCTCTTGTTATGTTCTTATATTTAATTCCAACTGATTGTTTTAAAACAAATAAGCATAAATGTTTATTTGTTACAATTTGTTTAATGATGGCAGTTATTTTCGGCTTTGGATGGATGCACTTTACAGGTCAATATTTTGATACATATTATGTTAATACACAGACACAAAAAAATGCAATTTTATCAAACCCATTTCTTTATATGATTGTGGTTATTAGAACATATTGTCAAGAATTTTGGAATTTATTAGGAAATATATTTGCAGGAAATAATATGTATCATTCACAACTAGAAATATATAGTATTGTTCCTTTTGTTTATGTGATTTTAGCCGTTGCTTCTATTTTAAGAGAAAATCAGAAAAGTTATTTTTCTCTTAAACAAAAAATTTTTATTGTTGCAGTTGCACTAATTGTTATTGCATTGATTAGTACAGCAATTTATATTCAATGTACAGCTAATTTTATTGAACTTAATCATTCCACAATTGTGGGATTACAAGGAAGATACTTTATACCAATTATTTTAGTATTGACTATGGTTGTTGGAAATATTAATTTTAAAATAAATGATAAGTTATTAGTCAGCAGTTCTATTTTAATGCAAATACCTGTTTTATTGACTATGTTAGTTAGATTTATGATATAATACATGTAGAAGGAGTAAATTTATGAAAAAAAATGAAAAATCAAAAATCGCAGTATTGATTCCTTGCTATAACGAATCAAAAACAATTGAAAAAGTAGTAAAAGATTATAAAAAAGCATTACCTGATGCGGATATTTATGTTTATGACAATAATTCAAAAGATGGTACTGACGAAATAGCAAAAAAAGCAGGTGCTATTGTAAAGTATGAATATAAACAAGGAAAAGGAAATGTAATTCGTTCTATGTTTCGTGACATTGATGCAGACTGTTATCTAATGATTGATGGAGATGATACTTATCCTGCTGAAAATGCTAAGGAAATGTGTGATCTTGTTTTAGCTGGAAAGGCAGATATGGTTATTGGAGACCGTTTATCTAGTACGTATTTTACAGAGAACAAAAGGCCATTTCATAACTTTGGTAATAGAATTGTAAGATTTTTAATCAATAAATTGTTTAAAAATAATGTAAAAGATATTATGACTGGCTATAGAGCATTTGGTTACGAATTTGTAAAAGGATTTCCGGTTTTATCAAAAGGATTTGAAATTGAAACAGAAATGACTATTCATGCTGTGGATAAAAATTTTAAATTGATAGAGATTCCTGTAACCTATAGAGATCGTCCTGAAGGAAGTGTTTCTAAATTAAATACTTATAGTGATGGATTTAAAGTTTTAAAAACCATCATGACCTTATTTAAGGAGTATAGACCAGCATTATTTTTTAATATTTTTGCTTTATTATTCTTGGCAATATGTTTGATTTTGGGAATTCCAGTATTAAGTGAATATTTTAAAACTGGTTTAGTTCCAAGATTCCCAAGTTTAATAGTTGCTGGTGTTTCATTATGTATTTCAATTTTCTTATGGATTACAGGAATTATATTACAAGTAATTGCTAAAAAACATCGTCAATTATATGAATTATATCTTAATTTATTGAGTAAAGATAATGAATAACAAATTATTAAATCAAATATTAAAATTTGGTGTAGTTGGTGGACTTGCTTTTATTATTGATTATGGTATTTTATATTTATTAACAGAATTTTGTGGAATACCATCATTACTATCAGCTGCAATTTCCTTTATAGTTTCTGTTATATTTAATTATATATTAAGTATAAAGTGGGTATTTGATGTTAATAAAAAACAAACTGCTAATGATATTATTGTATTTATGGTATTAAGTACAATAGGATTAGGAATTAATGAATTAATTATTTATATAGGAAATATATTAGGTATATATTATATGATTTCAAAAATAGGCGCTACAGCAATAGTAATGGTTTATAATTTTATCACTAGAAAAATATTTGTGGAAAAGTAGATTTATCTACTTTTTTGCTTTTTTACATAAGATATAGTATAATTTATTAAATAATTTTTAAAAGAAAGGTAGTATAAAAATTATAGCGCCAGGCCCATAATAGGGTGACGAGGTTAATAGCAATCGAAAGATTCGGCGGATGCTATTACGGTTGTGTAGTCGTAAGATATATTAAAAAAAGCAAAATCAATATTGTAACAAAAAATATATCATACATATTTTTTTGTGATGGAAAGAAGGAAAAAAATATGTGTGGTATCGTGGGATACATAGGCTCTAAAGAAAAAACTTTAGATGTTTTGCTAAACGGTTTAACTAATTTGGAATATAGAGGATATGATTCTGCTGGAATTGCTTATTTTAATGAAAATGAATTAAAAATTGTAAAATCGGTTGGTAGAATTGAAAAATTAAAAAATAAAATTAATCAAGAAGAGGCTCTAGTTGGTATAGGTCATACCAGATGGGCTACTCATGGTGAAGCAAACGAAAAAAATAGCCATCCTCATCATGTTGGTAAAATTACAATAGTTCATAATGGAATTATTGAAAATTATGAAGAATTAAAACATAATTTAATTGAAAAAGGGTATCAATTTCAATCTGATACGGATACAGAAGTAGCCTGTGCATTATTAGATTATTATTATAAAAAAGATAAAAACATAGAAAAAGCAATACAAGAATGCTTAAAGAAACTAGAAGGATCTTATGCTTTGGGAATTTTAGTTGATGGTAATGAAAATTTGTATGCTGTTAAGAACAAAAGTCCATTAATTATTGGAACAGGTAATCAAGAATATTATATTGCTTCTGATGTCCCAGCCATTTTAGAAGAGACAAATCAATATATTGTATTAGAAGATAAAGAATTTTCTAAAATATCAAAGGATGGTATTACTGTTTATAATCAAAAGGGTGAAATTGTTTCCAAGAATATTAAGTTATTTACAGGGGATTCATTATCTACAAAGAAAGATGGATATGATCATTTTATGCAAAAAGAAATGTATGAAGAGCCTAATGTTTTTAAACGTATTAGTGATCAATATATTCAAGATGATCTGGACAAATTTATGATGAAAATGCCAGATTTGTCAAACTATAAAAAAATTGATATAGTGGCTTGTGGTAGTGCTTATCATGCAGGATTAGTTGGAAAAAATTTAATAGAAGAATATGCAAATGTGCCAGTTAATGTAGAAGTTGCAAGCGAATATCGTTATAAAAAACATTTTGATACGAAAGGTACATTGGTCATTTTAGTATCTCAATCTGGAGAAACTGCAGATACTTTGGCTGCTTTAAATATAGCCAAAGAAAATAATTGCGATACATTAGCAATTGTTAATGTAGTCGATTCTTCTATTGCGAGAGAGGCTAATACCGTTTTATATACTAATGCTGGACCAGAAATAGCAGTGGCTACTACGAAAGCATATTCTGCCCAGGTTGCATTGTTATCTTTAATCGCGTTTGATATAACTTTAAAAAATAAAAAAATGTCCATTGAAGAAGCAAAATTAATGATTTCAGATATAAAAAAATTACCAGAGCAAATTAATAGTTTATTAAATAACGATGAGTATAAAAAAGTTGCAGAACAGATATATCAACATAATGATGTTTATTTCCTAGGTAGAAAAATCGACTATGCTATGGCAATGGAAGGTTCATTAAAATTAAAAGAAATTTCATATATTCATAGTGAAGCTTATCCAGCTGGTGAATTAAAACATGGAACAATTTCTTTGATAGAAGATGGAACCCCTGTAATTGGAATTATAACAGATGAAGAAATTAGTGCTAAAACAATTAGTAATATGAAAGAAACCAAAGCAAGAGGTGCTAAATTAATTGCTATAAAAACAGAAAATATAGAAACATCATGTGATTTTGAAATTACAATTCCAAAAACAAATCATTTTTTACAACCATTGCTTACTATCATCCCTTTACAACAAATTGCTTATGAAACAGCAAAATTAAGAAATTGTGATATAGATAAACCTAAAAATTTAGCAAAATCAGTAACTGTAGAATAAAGAAAAGTTCATATTTCGTGAACTTTTTTCTATAGATTTACTTGTTAATATTTATTATTAATTATATAATTAAAAGACTCTGTTATGAGTCTTTTTCCATATTTAATTTATTTAAAATTTTGTTAATGTTATTTTTTAAGTTGGTTTCATCAATTGAAAGACATAATTCATGATTTTTCATTAATATTTTTCCATTAATAATTGTTGTATCAATATTATTAGATTCAACATTGTGAACTACGTTTGTAATAATATCAACACCAGGGTATATTTCGGTATTATTTAAATCTAAAATAATGATATCGGCTTTCTTACCAACTTCAATACTTCCTATTTCTTTATCAAGACCTAAAGCCTTTGCTCCATTTATGGTTGCCATTTTTAAAGTATCATAGGAACTCCAAACTGTTGGATCTTGATATTTTCCTTTTTGTAAAAAATCAACAAAGGACATATGGTAAAATAAATTTAAATTATTTCCACTTCCTTGACCATCTGTTCCTAAACATAAATTTACGTAGTTCTTATATTTAGAAATATCAGCAATTCCACAACCTAAATTTAAATTGCTGACAGGATTATGAGCTATTGAGACATCTTTTCCTTTTAATAGTTCCAAGCCTTTATCAGAAATGAATGTTCCATGCGCTAAAATGGTTTTATTTCTTAAAATTCCGATCTTTTCTAAAGCTTCGACTGGGTCACAGTGATATTTTTGAATAATACCACCTACTTCACTTGTATTTTCACAAAAATGAATATGAAAAGGAATATTTAATTCTAATGCTAAATCACTACATTTCTTTAGATATTCTTCACTACAAGTATATAAAGCGTGTGGCGCTACAGCAAATTTGATTAATTCACTATTTTTATTTTCATTATAAAGCTTAATAAGGTCTTGTATTCTCTGCTCTCCATATTCATCATTGCCCATTAAACATTCAGAAAATATACCTCTTATTTTTGCTTCTTTGATGGCTTTTAACGATCCGTTGCAAGCAAAATACATATCGTTGAAACAAGTAGTTCCGGTTTTAATCATTTCTAGACAAGATAAAAGAGTTGTATAATATGTTTCTTGATCAGTTATGTGTTTTTCGATGGGCCATATTTTTTTAGTTAACCAGTCATTTAGATTAAGATTATCATTAGTTGCTCTAAAGATGCTCATTCCTAGATGAGTGTGACAATTAATAAGTCCAGGCATTACTATCTTATTTGTTGCATCAATGATTTCATCATAGTTTCCTGTATAATCTACAGATAATTCTTTGATAGAATCATTTTCGATTACAATATCTAACTTTTCCATTTTTTTTCTTTTTTCATCCATTGTTATAACATTTCCGTTTTTTATTACTGTTATCATATTATCACCAATTTTATTATATAATAAAACAATTTTTATTTCAAAAAAATTTATCAAAAAGATGTCGAAAATAGTTGACAAATAGCATAATCAGTCATATACTATACTGGTATACCAATTTGGTATAGTTGTGTAGAAGGTGATAGGATGAATAAAAAAGAAATGATTATTCAAACTGCGCGTGATTTATTTACAAAATTTGGATACAAAAAAGTTTCTATGGATGAAATAGCAAGAGAAGCAAAAGTTACTAAAAAAACAATTTATAGCTATTTCAAAGATAAAGATTCTATGTTTTTATATTTTGTAGATGAGGAATTAGAAAAAATAAAAAAGGAATTAGAAAAAAATCAGAATGAAAAAACTCCTTTTATTGAAGTAGTTGCTTCTGATATTTATCATATTCTGTTATTCCGAAAGAATAGTCTTCTAATTTCTAACATTTCAAAAGAAGCAAAAAATATTAACGCATTTGAATGTCAAAAATTTATCAAATTATATGATGAAAATATTATGCATTATATAGAAGAAAAAATCGAACAAGAAATAGAAAATAAAACGATAAAAAAATGTGATGCTCATTTGCTAGCATTCATTATTTATAAAATATTTCTTTCTGTTATGTTTGAATATGAATCACCAATTGATGAAGAAAAGGTCACAAAAGAAATCACTTCTATACTAAAAGATGGTTTATTAAATTAGGGAGGTTTATAATATGGCAAATAAGAAAAAGGTAGTAGTACAAGAACCAAAGAAAAAAGATTATTTTAAATATGTTGTAATTGCTGCAGTATTAATTATTCCTTTTATGTATAGTTTCTTTTATTTAAAAGCATATTGGAATCCATATGGTGAAGGAAATATTGATAATGTTCCTGTCGCAATTGTAAATGAAGATAAAGGAGATAAAGGACAAGAGTTAATTGATAGTATTAAAGACTCTGGAAAATTAAAAATCAGTGTTGTCACAGAAAAAAATGCTGAATCTGGTTTAAATAATAAAGAGTATTATGCTATGATTAAAATTCCAGAAGACTTTACAAGTAGTATGGAAAGTGCTTCTAGTGAAGATAAAAAACATGCTACAATTACTTATTCTCCAAATCAAAAATCAAATTATTTAGCAAGTCAAATTATTAATAGTGTAGTAAATGCTGTTGAAAAAAATCTTGATAATAGTGTGAATTCAGCAATTGTCGGTACATTAACTGATAAATTAAAATCTATTCCAGATGAATTACAAACAATTAGTGATGGATTTGGTGAATTACAAAGTGGAGTTTCAAAATTACAAGATGGAAGTAAAACTTTAACAGATGGTACAGATACATTAAAAACAAATTATAGTGAATTTAATAATGGTTTAAAAACAGTATCAGATGGTACTAATACTTTAAAAGAAAAAGTATCATCATTATCAGCTTTAGGTTCTGGATTAACAGAACTTACAGATGGGGTGGCTACTTTAAAAACAGGTAGTGATCAATTTACAAGTGGACTTAATGGTTATGTAAGTGGTGTTACAAGTACTTTAGACTTTACAAAGGCTACTGCAAACTATATTGTTGCACTTTATGAAAGTAATAGTACTCATTATGGTATTCCAGATCAATTATATATGACGGCTAAAGCTCTACTTACTCAAAATCCAAATTATGGTAATGCAGATACTCTTACTTATTTACAAGCAAGTGGTCAAAAATTATCAGAATCAAATACAAGTATTAATAGAGGAATTTCTTCATTAAATGAAAAGGTTAGTGGACTATCTAGTGTAAACGATCAAATTACATTATTACAAAATAGTATTTCTACTTTAGCAAATGGAACTACTACTTTGTATAATAGTTCTTTAAAAATTGAAGAAGGAATTCAAAATTTAAATAATGGTTCACAAACTTTAACTAATGGTATTAATACTTTATATAATAGTGTTGTTAGTGCAAAAGATGAATTAGATAACAAAATTTCTAGTACAAGAGATGAATTAAAATCATTAGATGGCTTAAAAGAATATAGTGAAGCCCCTGTAACATTAGAAACAAAAGAAGTAAATGCAATTTCATCTTATGGTACTGCATTCTCTCCATTCTTTATTTCTATTGCTTTATGGGTTGGATGCTTAATGATGTATATTGTATTATATTATGATAAAGAAGAAAGATTTGGAATTTTAAGTATTAATAATCCAAATAGACTTCAAAGAACAATTGCTTATCATGTGCTTGCTACAGCATCTGCAATTCTTTTAGGAATTTCCTTAGAATTATTATTAGATTTTGAAATTACAAGTCAATTATTATACTTTGGATCAATTATCTTAATCGCAAATACATTTATGGCAATTATTGAATTCTTAATTATAAACTTTAAAGATATTGGTAAATTTATTGCTTTAATTTTATTAGTATTACAATTAGCAGCAGCAGGAGGAACATTCCCAATTGAGACAGTTACAAAAGGATTCAGATGGATGCATCCATTGCTACCAATGTCATATACAATTGATTTATTAAAAGAATCTTTAATTAGTATAGAAATCAATTTATTAACAAATAGTATTGTTGTTGTAATAGGAATATTTGTATGTTTCTTAGCAATTAATATTGTAATGGATATTATTAGACAAAAGAAAAATAACTAAGAGGTGAGAAATCACTTCTTTTTTTATAATCCGACAAAATTTTAAATTTGTAAATGTTAGAGTAATTCTCATTTATAGGGGGAATTTTATGAATTATTACGAAACAATTAAACAAGAATTTATAAGTAATGAAATATATAAGAGAGTAAAGGATTATAGCAAAAATCAAAATGATTTAAAGACATATTACAATGTTGGAAAAATGTTATGCGAAGCGGGTAAGCATTATGGTGAAGGAATTATAAGAGAATATTCAAAAAAATTAACTGTTGAACTTGGAAAAGGCTATACTTATACATCTTTATTTAGAATGAAACAATTTTATAATTTAGTCAAAAAAATTGCGACAGTGTCGCAACAATTGACCTGGAGTCATTATAGAGAACTTTTAAAATTTGATGATATAGAATTAGTGAAATATTACATAAAAATAGTAGAAGAAAAATCTACTTTAAGAAATCTAATAAGAACAGCAAATGAAATAATAGACTTAGGCTATGACCCATCTGAAAATGTTGAAGATATTATGGAAGGTGCAGAAAAAAAGATTTTCAATATATTACAAGATAAAAATCAAAAAGGTTATGTACCAATAAAAGACATTTTAGTAGATAGTTTTACACAATTAGAAGAACTGTATAATAGAAAACAGCACATAACAGGTGTTCCTACAGGATTTGCAGATTTAGACTATAAAACAGCAGGTCTACACGGTTCAGAACTAATATTAATAGCGGCAAGACCAGCAATGGGAAAATCAGCATTTGCCTTAAATATAGCAGCAAATGCAGCATTAAATGCAAATACACCAGTTGCAATATTCAGTTTGGAAATGTCAAAAGAACAAATGGTAAACAGAATTCTATGTAGTGAAGCAATGGTAGATAGTAACAAAGTAAGAACAGGAAAGCTAGAAGATGAAGACTGGGCAAAACTTGCAAGTAAAATAGGGCCACTTTCAGAAACAGGAATTTTTATAGATGACACACCAGGA
>OIZF01001529.1_pt1 | contig 13151 bp, 14 predicted proteins | sample 1588471 | NCBI WGS metagenome assembly OIZF01 (sample SAMN03283279) | human gut metagenome | biome: human-associated habitat; material: feces | host: Homo sapiens | place: Peru | collected 2012
ATGTCCGGCAAAATACGGTTCGCTAAAGGTAACTGCTTTTTTTGCTGTGGCACGCACACCGCTTTCTAATTCCTCAACCGTATCGATCAGAAGGAATGGATGTCTGTGCGGCAGAATCTCCATGATCTGCGCTGTTGTAAGTACTGACATATTATCCCTCATACTTTCTGATCAGAATACTTGCATTGTGTCCGCCAAAGCCAAGCGAATTGCTTAGTGCATAGGTAACCGGCATCTCACACGCTTCCTTACAATAATCCAGGTCGATTTCCTCATCCGGTGTCTCATATCCTGCTGTTGCATGGATATAGCCATCCTGGATTGTTTTCACACAGGTAACAAATTCGATTGCTCCTGCTGCTCCAAGCAGATGTCCGATCATGGATTTGGTCGAATTGATCTTAAGCTCCTTTGCATGATCCCCAAACGCAAGCTTAATCGCGCGTGTCTCAAACAGATCATTGTGATGTGTGCCGGTTCCATGGGCATTAATATAATCGATTTGACTTGCTTTAATAGAAGCATCTTTTAAAGCATGAATCATCGCTTTAGCTCCACCGATTCCTTCAGGAGCAGGAGCAGTCATATGATAAGCATCACAACTCACACCATAACCAACCATTTCACAATAAATAGGAGCCCCTCTTTTTTTAGCATGTTCTAATTCTTCTAAAACAAGAATTCCTGCCCCTTCTCCCATGACAAAACCATTACGTTCTTTATCAAAAGGGATAGAAGCACATTTTGGATCAGAGGATTCACTTAAAGCTTTCATGGAAGTAAAACCGCCAATTCCTAAAGGCGTAATACTTGCTTCACACCCGCCAGCAATAGCAACATCAAGATAACCATCACGAATATTTCTAAACGCATCTCCTATCGCATTTGTCCCTCCGGCACAAGCTGTTACCGGACAGGTTGCCAGACCCTGTGCTTTAAAAACAATCGCAATTTGTCCAGCTGCAAGATTACTGATTGTCATTGGGATAAAATAAGGGGAAACACGATCAAAACCTTTTTTTAAAGCACGATTATGATTTTCTTCAATAGAACCTAAACCACCAATACCACTTGAAACAACGACACCAAAACGATCATGATCTATGGTTTCAACATCGAGTTTGGCATCTTTGATTGCTTCATGTGAAGCAATCAAACCATATTGAATAAAAGGATCCATTTTACGAATATCTTTTTTATCAAGATAATCTGTTGCTTCAAAGTTCTTTAATTCACCGGCAACCTTGACTTTCATATGTGTCGTATCAAACTTTTGAATAAAATCAATACCACATTGATGATTTAAAATACCTTGCCATGAATCTTCTACATTATTTCCAATTGGTGTTAAAGCACCAAGACCTGTCACTACAACTCTTCTTTTCATAACTTTCTCCTTACATAGCCATGCCACCATCGACATGTAATGTTTGTCCAGTAATATATTTTGCCTCATCACTAGCTAGAAATAAAACAGCATCAGCAATATCTTGAACATTTCCAAAAGAACCTAGAGGGATTTGGCTTTTCATTTGATCTTTAATTTCATCACTTAAAACATCTGTCATGGCTGTTTGAATAAATCCTGGAGCGACCGCATTGACCGTAATGCCACGACTTCCCACTTCACGAGCAAGAGACATTGTCATGCCGATAATTCCTGATTTACTAGCCGCATAGTTGACTTGTCCAGCATTTCCCATCACTCCAACAACAGATGACAATGAAACAATACGTCCATATTTTTGTTTCATCATAAGCTTCGTTGCATGTTTCATACAATTCCATGTTCCTTTTAAATTTACATCGATGACTTGATCAAAATCACTTTCTTTCATACGAAGCATTAATCCATCTTTGGTAATTCCTGCATTATTAATTAAAATATCTAATTGACCATATTCTTTTTTAATGATTTTAAACATTTCTTCTGTTTCTTGATAACTTGCAACATTGGCAGAAATGAGTGCACACTTTCCACCAATTTCTTCAATTTCTTGTTGTGTTTTTTGGGCAATTTCTTGATTGTTTCCTAAATCAAGATAATTGATTAAAACAAAAGCACCCTGTTTTGCAAGAGTCTTCGCAATTTCTTTACCAATTCCTTGTCCACCACCTGTTACAAGGGCTATTTTATTTTCTAATCTCATAATCTTCTCCCTTCAAAGCTTTGATTGTTTTTTCTAATGATTCATTATCTTCTATTTGATAAAGTTGAATAGCTTTATTGATTTTTTTCACAAAACCACTTAAGACCTTTCCTGGTCCTACTTCAATAATCGTATCAACCCCTTGATTTATCATATAACGAATACTATCTTCAAAATAAACAGGGGACATCACTTGTTTTTCTAAGATTTCTGGAATTGTTTGATTCTTTAATTCATGTCCTAAAGTATTAAAAATAACAGGTATTTTCATTTCATGAAATGTTTCTTGTTGAAATCTTTCTTTTAAAGCAAATGATGCTTCTTTTAATAAAGCTGTATGAAAAGGTCCACTGGTATTTAAAGGAATAACTCTTTTCGCTCCTTTTTCTAAAGCAAGTTCCTTTACTTTTTCAACCGCTTCTTTTTCACCAGCAACAACCAATTGACCTGGACAGTTATAATTTGAAATAGAGACAATTCCTAATGAAGAAGCTTGCTTACATAAATCCTCTAGAATATCTCTTTCCATTTTAATCACTGCAATCATTTCACTATCAATTCCTTGAACCGCTTCATTCATGACCTTTCCACGAAAACGAGCCAATTCAATAACTTGTCTTTGTTCAAAAACATCTGCACAATAAAGTGCAGAATATTCTCCAAGTGATAAACCTGCACAATAATCAGGAATAATTCCATTTGCTTTAAGCAAATCGGTAATAATAGACGCTACTAAAACCATACAAGGTTGCGTATTTTGGGTAAGAGATAATCTATCCAGTGGTCCATTAAAACAAAGTTCCTTTAAATCAGGATATTCATCAAAAATAGGATGGGGATAAAAAGATTTTCCCATACCTACCACTTGACTTCCTTGTCCAGCATAAATGATTCCTAGTTTCATTTTTCATCCTCCATTAATTCATGAATAACTTCTTCAACATGCATTAAATGATCTTGCATATAACCATAAGCTCCTGTAAAAATAAGTCCTTCATCTAAATTTCCTTTTACCGCTTCAATTAAAGCTCTTGAAATACAATAAGGTGTTGTTTTCAGATTGCATGGTGTTAAACATTGATAACATTTCTTGATGGGTACTTTTTCTTTTTTTGTTTTTTGAACAAATGCATTTTGAAAAGCACGACCTGGCATTCCCACAGGTGAACTCACTAATCCTACGTCATCTTTTTTTGCCTTTAAAAAAGCTTCTTTATATTTCATCGAAGCATCACATTCATAGGTTGGAATAAAACGTGAGGCTACTTGCACACCATCAACACCTAATTTAAAGAAATGTTTGACATCACTTCTTTGATGAATTCCTCCCGCTACAAAGACAGGAATATTAAGTTGAAAACTTTCGACTACTTGTTCAACCTCTTGAAAGATTTCTTCTAAACTTTGATAGGTTTGATTTTCTAAATCCTCTTTTTTAAACCCTAAATGACCGCCAGCAAGAGCGCCTTCAATAACAATAAAATCAGGGGTTCTTTGATATTTCTTTAACCAATGTTTCATAATTAATTTGCAGGCTTTACCGCTTGAAACAATGGGTGCAATTAAGACTTCATGATCTTTTACAAGTTCAGGGAGTCTTAAAGGCAAACCAGCCCCTGAAATAATGGCATCAATCTTTTCGCTTAAAGCCGCTTCAATTAATTCATCATAATCTTTTATAGCGACCATAGCATTAATCGCAACAAGTCCTTTTCCCTTCGATATTTCTTGTGCTTTTTTAATTTCTTTTTTTAAAGCACGGATATTTGCTTCGCGATGATTTGATTCAAAATCTTCTTCACGGTATCCAGGATGTGCCGTAGAAATTACACCCATTGCCTCACACTTGGCAACATGCCCGGCGAGATTTCCTAAAGACACCCCAACACCCATACCTCCTTGAATAAGAGGAATATTCATTTTTTTATGATTTATTTCTAACATTTTAAATCTCCAAATTTTGATAAGCTACTTTCAACTCATCCATCATTTCTTGTAAGATTTGTTGGACGGGTTTAATTTCATGAACCATACCTGCAACTTGTCCTGCCATTAAAGAACCTTCATCAACATTTCCTTCAAAGACAGCTTTCTTTAAAGAACCAAGTGTATACTTTTCTAGTTCCATCATCGTAGCTCCTTCTTTTTCTTTTTGAATGTAGGTTTTTGCCATTTTATTTTTTAAAATTCTTACTGGTGTACCATTGATTCTTCCCGTAACTGTTGTTGAAGTATCTTTGGCTTTTAAAACTGCTTGTTTATAATTTTCATGAATCGGACATTCTTGGCTTGCAAGTAATACTGTTCCAATTTGAACACCACAAGCACCTAATGCAAAAGCCGCTAAGAGTTGTTTACCACTGGCAATTCCTCCAGCAGCAATAACAGGAATAGAAACGTTTGCAACTACTTGAGGAACTAGAGCCATTGTTGTCGCTTCCCCAATATGCCCTCCTGCTTCACATCCTTCTACAATTAAAGCATCCGCTCCAGCACGTTCTAATCTTTTAGCAAGGGCCACGCTTGGCACTACAGGAAAGACCTTGATTCCAGCTTCTTTCCACATTTTCATATAAATTCCTGGATTCCCTGCCCCTGTTGTAACAATTGGTACTTGTTCATCAATAACGATCTGTGCCATTTCTTTAGCCTCTGGATTCAATAACATAATATTGACACCAAAAGGATGATCCGTTAGTTTTTTACATTTTTGGATCTCTTCTTTCAACATTTTAGCATTCATGCCCCCTGCTCCAATGAGACCTAAGCCCCCTGCATTAGAAACACTTGCCGCAAATTCACCAGTGGCAATATTGGCCATACCTCCTTGAATAATTGGATATTTTATCTTTAATAGTTCATTTAATTTCATTTTGATCTCCTTACCATTCCATTAAAAGAGCGCCCCATGTAAGACCTCCACCAAAACCTACAAGAATAATTTTCATTCCTTTTTTTAAGAGTCCTTTTTCATTCATTTCAGCTAAAGCTAAAGGAATACTCGCTGCTGAAGTATTTCCATATTCTTGTAAATTCATATAGAATTTTTCTTGAGGACATTGATATTTTTTATAAATATGTTTGATAATTCTTTCATTGGCTTGATGACAAACCACATAATCAATCTCCTCTAATGTCATCTTTGCCTGATTTAAAACATGATCGATACTTTGAGGGATTGTTTGTATCGCAAATTTAAAAACTTCTTGTCCCTTCATTTTTAAATAATCATTTGCATAAAGAACCTCTCGATTGCCAGCACTATCTAAGTAACTATAAAAAATATTATTATTTTTTTGGATCAATGTAGCTGCTGCTCCATCTCCAAATAAAATACAAGTATTACGATCTTGGTAATCAATAATAGAACTTAATTGTTCACTTCCAATAATAAGACCATATTGCCCTTCTTGTAATAAACTTTGAGCAACTTTTAAAGCATAAACATAACCACTACATGCTGCATTTATATCAAAACAAATCATTGCCTGTTCATTTAAATCTAAAGCTTTTTGAACAAGACAAGCATTACTTGGTGTTTTATTTTCTGGAGTCATCGTTGCTACAATAATCAAAGACAATTTACTTAAATCTTGATTTTGTGTTGCCTTTTTAGCTGCTTCGATAGCAAGCAAAGCACTGGATCTAGAAGAAATATGTCTTCTTTGAATTCCTGTACGTGAGATAATCCATTCATTTGAGGTTTCTACCATCTTTTCTAATTGAGCATTGTCTAATGTTTTTTCAATCTTGGCATAACCTGTTGAAATTATTTCAATTCCGTTCATTTTCTACTCCTTAAAATACTTGTCCTATCTTTCGATATTTTTCATAACGCTTGTTGATTAATTGATTTGTAGATAATCTTTGTAATTCTTTGATATTTTCTTTTAAATACTCTTTAATTTGACGATAAACTTCATAGCTTTCTACCGTAGCTCCTTTTAAATCCTCATGAATGATTTGATCAATAATATGAGCTTCATAAAGATCTTGTGCCGTTAATTTCATTAAACTTGTTGCCTCTTGAACACGTTTTCCTTCTTGATCTTTCCATAAAATAGAAGCAAAGCCTTCAGGTGATAAAATTGAATAAATACTATTTTCTAACATCACCAAACGATCAGAAACACTTAAAGCTAAGGCACCGCCAGAGCCCCCTTCTCCAATAACAATCGTAATAATAGGAACTTTTAAAGTAGACATTTCTTTTAAATTACGGGCAATGGCCTCACCAATACCATGCATTTCTGCCTCTATCCCTGGATAAGCACCGGGAGTATCGACAAAGGCAATAATTGGGCGTTTAAATTTTTCAGCTTGTTTCATTAAACGCAAGGCTTTACGATAGCCTTCAGGCGAAGACATCCCAAAGTTGCATTTGAGATTATCTTCTAACGTTCTCCCTTTTAAATGTCCAATAATAGTAACAGGTTGTTTGTCAAGCATGCCAATCCCACCCACAATTGAGCCATCATCTTTATAAAGGCGATCACCATGAAATTCGATAAAATCATCAAAAAGATGATGAATATAATCTTTTACATTGGGTCTTGTTTTCTTTCTTGCTAGATAAACATGATCATAAGGACTTAAATGTTTATAGCTTTTTTCAAGTTCTTTGATTTCTTTTTCAATTTCTGTTTTTCTATTATTTGAACATTCCATTAATTCTTTTTGTAAGTTTTCAATTTCTACTTCTACTTGATTCAAAGACATCACTAAGCCCCCTTTCCATGCATTTTTAAAAGACGGATAATGGTTGAACGCATTTCTTGCCTTCTAACAATCAAATCTATAAAGCCCTGTTCTTCCATAAATTCCGTTCTTTGAAAGTTTTCCGGTAATTTTTGTTTAAGTGTGCTTTCAATAACACGTCTTCCCGCAAAGCCCATTAAAGCATTCGGTTCACCAATAATAATGTCACCAAGACTTGCAAAAGATGCCGTAACTCCTCCTGTCGTTGGATGGGTAATATAGGAAATATAAAGTAATCCTGCTTCATGATGACGTGCTAAAGCCGCTGAGGTCTTTGTCATTTGCATTAAAGAATAAATTCCTTCTTGCATACGAGCGCCACCAGAAGCGGTAAAGATAATAAGTGGATATTTTCTTTTTGTCGCATGTTCAATGGCTTTCGTGATTTTATCACCTACAACCGATGACATACTTCCCATTAAAAAACGTGAATCCATGACACAAGTAATGACTTTTGTTTCATTGATTTTGCCACTAGCGACCACAACAGCTTCATTGAGTCCGGTTTTCTTTTGAAGAAAATCGATTTTTTCATCATAACCTGGAAAATCAAGAGGATTGACTTTAATATTTGTTTTGTAAAGTTCTTTATATTTCCCTTGATCATAAAGCATCTCTAGTCTTTCATAAGCATTTAACTTTAAATGACTTCCACAATTAGGACAAACAGATAAGTTCTTTTTCAAATGACTTGTTAAAATAAGTTCTTTACAGTCAGGACATTTACTATAAAGTCCTTCAGGAACTTCTTTTCTTTTTTGTTGCCTTTTTTTACGAAGAGATTTAAATAAATAAAGTTTTTCTTTTCTTTCCTTAAATAACTGTTCCATCATGATTCATTCACCAACTCATCTAAATGATTTTCAATAAAACTTGTATCAAACTCCCCTTTAACATAATCATTTTCATGTAAAATGAAATACTGTAATTCTTGATTGGTATCAATGCCATCAATCACCAATTCACTTAATACTCTTCGCATTTTACGAATGGTTTCGATACGATTTTTCCCATGAACAATGACTTTCGCAATCATGGAATCATAATGTGATGAAACTTGATAACCTTGATAAAGAGTTGTATCAATACGTACGCCAAAACCACCAGGTAAATGTAAACTATTAACGATTCCTGGAGAGGGTCTAAAGTTTTCTTTAGGATTTTCTGCATTGATTCGACATTCAATAGCATGCCCATTTAAACAAATATCACTTTGTTTATAATTCAACTTTAAATTAGCGGCAATACGAATTTGTTCACGAATCAAATCCACTCCCGTTACCATTTCTGTTACAGGGTGTTCAACTTGAATTCGCGTATTCATTTCTATAAAATAATATTTTCCATCCGGTGCTAAAACAAATTCAATTGTTCCTGCATTACGATAAGTTACTTGTTTAGCCGCTTTAATGGCATCTTTTCCCATTTGTTCACGTAATTCTTGACTCAATGCTTTACTTGGTGATTCTTCCATCATCTTTTGATTTCTACGTTGAATCGAACAATCTCTTTCTCCTAAATGAATCACATTTCCAAAATTGTCTGCCAAGATTTGAAATTCAATATGCTTAGGATTTAAAATCAACTTTTCCATATACATATCATCATCACCAAAACAAGCTTTAGCTTCCGCCTTAGCTGTTTTATAAGCATCTTCAAAATCTTCTTCTTTAAAACATTTACGCATACCTCTTCCACCACCACCGGCAGAAGCTTTAATTAAAACAGGATATCCTATTTTGTTTGCTAATTCTTTTCCTTCTTCAAGTGAAGTAATACTGCCATTACTTCCTGGAACAACCGGAACCCCCGCTTCAATCATCATTTGTCGAGCCACACTTTTATTTCCCATTTGGTCAATAACATCTCCACTTGGACCAATAAAAGTCATTCCACATTTTTCTACTAGTCTGGCAAAGGTTGAATTTTCTGATAAATAACCAAAACCTGGATGAATCGCATCACAACCTGCAAGCGTTGCAACAGATAAAATATTTTCCATATTTAAATAACTTTCACTGCTTTTAGCAGGACCAATACAATAAGCTTCATCAGCAAGTTGTACATGTAAAGAAGTGGCATCCGCTGTAGAATACACAGCGACGGCTTCAATTCCCATTTCTTTACAACAACGAATAATGCGCACCGCGATTTCACCACGATTGGCAATCAAGATCTTCTTGAACATCTTATTCAATCACCATAAGAGCTTGATCATATTCTACAAGCGCTTCATTTTCCACAAGAATTGATGTAACCGTTCCATCACATGGTGCCTTTATTTCATTCATCACTTTCATCGCTTCAATAATACATACAATATCACCTTTTTTTACGTTCTTCCCTACTGTTACATAAGGCCCACTCTCTGGTGAACTTGCACTATAGAAAACACCGACGATAGGTGATTTTACTGCTGTACCCGTAGCTTGTTCTTGTTTTATTTGTTTATCTTCAATAACTTCCTTTTCTTTTTCTACCGGTTTTACATATTCAACCTTTTCGCTTTCTTTTTCTAATTCTATTTTTAAATCATCTATTTCTACTTTCATCTTTGTGACATTTGATTGATCAAATTCACTCATAATTTGTTTAATGAAATCTAATTTCATAGTTATTCTCCTTTATTTGAAGTTCAAAGTATATATTAAAATAATAAGCTTTGAAATTCAAAGCTTATTATAAAATATATAGTCGCCTCAGCGACATCCTTTACTATTTGTTTGCTTCAATATAATCTACGATATCTTTAACAGTTTTCATGTTAGAAGCAACTTCATCTGGAATTTCTACTTCAAATTCTTCTTCAATTTGCATAATTAATTCAACTGCATCTAAAGAATCTGCTTCTAAATCATCTTTTAAACTTGCTTCCATTGTTACTTGACTTTCATCACAGCTTAATGAATCCACAATGATTTCTTTTACTTTTTCAAAATCCATTCTACTTTCCTCCTTGAATACGGTTTGTATTATACACGAAGAAATTAAAAAGTAAACACTTTGAAGTTCAAATTTATTTATTTTTTTGATTTTCTTTGATTTTATCAATATTTTTTTATAAAAAAATATACAAAAAGAGAAAAAATCATCATTTTAGATGATTTTTTCTTTCATTATTTTTAAAAACCCACTTTGTTTGTGCACTATAACTTAATAAAAATAAAAGAAGATCTCCTACTGGTTTTGCAATCTTTTCTGACATAATATGTAAACTTGAAGCAGCGTAAACAAAAAGCGTTGATAAAATTGTAATGACAACTGTCAAAATCAGAAAACGTCTTGCCGTTTGTTTACTATTGTTCTCTCCTTTAAAAACATATTTTTTATTAATAACATAATTGACGATTGTAGAAAGGATACGCGCAATCAAACTCGATAAAGCAATACGCCAAAAGTCACTCGTCATCCAAAGTTTTAAAACATCAAGTAAAATCCAAGCCAATAAAACATCAATGACTGAACTAATGATTGAAGATGATATAAAACGTATAAGATGTAAGAAGATAACATACATAATTTGTATTGTCTTATTTTTTAAATGGAAAGGCTGTTGTTTGTTTTCTAGTTGAATTTCTTCAATATCTTGATTATTTTGAACACATTCAATGAGTGCTTGTACTTCATAACAGTTTTCATCAACAGACATCATTTGATCTATATAATTCATAGAAAAGGCAAAAAGTTCACTATCCACATCAATAAATTCTTTATTATAAATCATTGAAAAAAGTTTTGTCAGAAATCTTTTTCCTTTATGATGAACAACACACATTTTTTGTGAATTCTTATTGATTAATGTACGAATATGATTAATATGTATGAGATCATATTCATTTTCTAAAATAATAATTCCTTTTTTATCCTGTAGATGTTCTTTGATATAATGAATTCCTTTTTTAATAGCATACCCTTTTCCTTTAAAAAAAGGATAACTGATAATCTTACAATCATGCACCATCTTTTCAAAAAGAGAATGATATTCACTTTTTGAACCATCATTAATCAAAATAACTTGATAATTATTCTCTTTTAATTTTTTAACGTAGTTTACAATCCTCTCATTTGGATTATAGACTGGCATTAAAATAACCATTTCACTGTTCATATTCATCCCTCATTTTATATATGTTACATGAACCATCCCTAAATAGCAAATTTATAAGAAAAAACAATCACTATTTTAATTTATTTAAAAAAAGAAAAAACCAAATAAAAGCGAATATATATATTGAAGAATCTTCTTCAATAATAAATTTGATATTTTTTTGTTTTGTATTTACATTTGCGTACAATATTAGTACAAGGAGGGACATCTATGGAAAAAAGTACAACGCTTAATTTAAGAATTAATTCAGAAGTAAAAGAAAACGCTAAAAAAGTATTATCTCAGCTTGGTGTTTCTATGTCTAGTGCCGTTAATATGTTTTTGAATCAAGTCATTTTAACTGAAAGTATTCCTTTTCCTATCTCATTATCTCAAGCGCCTTCAAGGGTCAATATGGATACAATGAACCAAGAAGAATTAAATACAAAACTTGAAAGAAGTCTTGATGATGCTTTATCTAGACAAACATTAGATGCCAAAGAAGCATTAAAAGAATTCAAAAATCAATATAAAGATGATTAAATATCTAGCATATAAATGCGTATGCTTTTTAACTATCTAATTTATGAGTTTCTAGTCATTTAAATAAAAATATGATAAACTACTCCTGTTTATAAGGGAGAGAGTTTATGAATTTAAAGAAGAATTATAAAGGAATTCTATTATGTTTAGTTATAGCGATTCCTTGTTGGTTTCTAGGAAAGAAGTTTCCTATTGTAGGTGGTCCTGTCTTTGGGATTATTCTAGGTATGATCATTACTTTATTTATTAAAGATAAAAAAGAATTACAATCAGGTATTACTTTTACCTCAAAAAAGATCTTACAATATGCAGTTATCTTACTTGGATTTGGAATGAATTTATCAGTAGTCTTACAAACAGGTAAACAATCATTACCCATCATTCTTGCGACAATATCGACATCACTTATTGTTTCTTATGTATTACATAAAGCAATGAAAATACCAAGTAAAATATCAACATTAATTGGTGTTGGTTCTTCTATTTGTGGTGGTTCAGCTATTGCAGCAACAGCCCCTGTTATAGAAGCAAGTGATGAAGAAGTAGCACAAAGTATCTCTGTTATCTTTTTATTTAATATGATTGCGGCTTTATTGTTTCCTGCACTTGGAACATTATTAGGTTTTTCTACTAAAAGTGGTGAAGCTTTTGGTATCTTTGCAGGGACAGCGATTAATGATACTTCATCTGTTACCGCAGCTGCTTCTACCTGGGATTCTATGTATCACTTACAAAGTGCTACTTTAGATAAGGCTGTAACTGTAAAGCTTACAAGGACTCTTGCAATTATTCCTATTACTCTGGTTTTGTCTTTCTTTAAGATCAAGAAAAATAAAGAAGGTCAAAAAGTAAATTTAAAGAAAGTTTTTCCTTTCTTTATCATTTATTTTGTTTTAGCTTCATTGATTACAACAATTGCAATTCATGTAGGTGTTGATCCTCATTTCTTTACACCATTTAAAGAATTAAGTAAATTCTTTATTGTACTTGCAATGATTGCGATTGGTTTAAATACAAATGTCGTAAAACTTATTAAAAATGGTGGTAAACCTATTTTGCTTGGTTTTATTTGTTGGATATGTATTACCTGTATGAGTTTATTTATGCAACATATGTTAGGTATTTGGTAATTGATAATGTAATCCACCAATATCAAAGTAGTAATAATTTCTATTCAAAAAGGTACTCATTCATTTGAGTGCCTTTTTGCTTACAAAAAAGACCTCATTTCGAGGTCTTCATTCGTTTATATTAGAATTTACATTTTTCTAAGTGCCAGATATCTTCTACATATTGTTCGATTGTACGATCTGATGAGAAGAATCCACTCTTAGCGATATTTACTAAACAAATCTTAGCCCAGTTTGAACGATCTTGATAAAGTTCAACAACATGTCTTTGCGCATTTGCATAAGATTCAAAGTCAGCCAATAAGAAGTATTCATCATTTTTATTCATTAATTCATCATGAATAATTTTGAATTCTTCTTGATTGCTTGAGAAAGTACAATTTGTTAATGAATCAACGGCACGACGGATTTTTAAATCATTGTTATAGTAATCCCATGCACGATATTGATTATTTGCTTTTAAGTTTTTAACTTCTTCATCTT
>OIZF01001530.1_pt1 | contig 13142 bp, 8 predicted proteins | sample 1588471 | NCBI WGS metagenome assembly OIZF01 (sample SAMN03283279) | human gut metagenome | biome: human-associated habitat; material: feces | host: Homo sapiens | place: Peru | collected 2012
ATGGATTGAAAAATTAGTAGAAGTGCATAGAGATCATATTTCTTGTGGTGAAGAAATTGTTGAACAAGTTAAACTATTCTTTGAAGATGAAATTCATTTAGAAGAAGAAGCAGTTGAATTTATGAAAGATGAAGCTATTCCAAATACATTAGCTGTATTTAAATCTAAGGTTGAAGAATTAGCTGAAGAAGATTTTAAACAGGATCAAATCTTTGCTTGTATTAAAGCAACTCAAAAAGAAGCAAAAGCAAGAGGAAAAATGTTATATATGCCTTTACGTATTGTGACAACTGGTATTATGCATGGTCCAGATTTAGCAGCTTCTATGGAATTATTAGGAAAAGATAAAGTATTAAAACGATTAGGATAAGCGAATTTCTTATCCTTTTTTGTATTTTTTACCTGATAAGCGTTTTCTATTGCTTTTTTTTTAATGAAGGAATAAGATATTTTACAAAAGCATGGTACTTTTCACAAAAATGTCACAATTAGATGATATAATGATAGGGAAAGGAGTGAGATAATGACACAAATAATGAAAAAGAAAATCATCAGTGTTGTTTTAGGTTTTTTTGTTGTTGTCAGTACTCTTTTTACAATTCTTTCTTTAAATATCACACCAGTGACATTGAAAAGAAATATATTTGAGTATGAATATGGATCTGTTATCTCGAACAATCCAGCGGATTATGTCAATGCCAATGAAAGTGTTATTAATGAAGTAAAACTTAATTTCTCTAATTTAAAAAATGAAATTGGTTTGTATAAAGTATCAGCAATTTATGCAGGTGTTGAACTTCCATTTTATATTAAAATAAAAGATACTACAAAACCGGTTTTTACGTTGAAACAAGTTGTTTTTAATATCAATGTCAATGAAAAGATTGCAGCATTGAATTTAATTGATAAAGTAGAAGATCAATCAGATACGATAGCTTATTTCTTACAAGAAGATGGAAGTAAAACAGAAACACTACAATTTAATAAAAAAGGTTCTTATATTGTTGATATTGTTGTAGCGGATGTTGTAGGAAACCAAGCATCGAAATTACGCGCAAAAATTGTAGTTGGACATTTAGGAAATCATCCGACTTTAGAGGGAATTAATGATGTTGAGATTGTTCAAGAAACGCACTTTGATATCATGGAAGGTGTCAGTGCCAGTGATGGTAATGGAAATGATATTACGCATCAAATTAAGATTTTAAAGAACACGGTGAATACAGATGAAGTTGGTACATATGAAGTGATTTATTCTGTTACAAATAGTCAAGGAAATAATATTCAAAGAACTAGAAAAGTTGAAGTTATAAAAAATGAAAGTGAGAAGAAATCGTGATAATTACTATAGGAATGTTATTAATATGCATTGGAATTTATGTTGTAATCAATTTTATTGATCAAAGTGATGATAAAAGTAGTTTAGCTATTAAATATGGAGCATTTTATCCAGCAAAGATTGAATATAAACAAGAATATTGGCGTTTTTTAACTGCAAATTTTGTACATGTTGATTTTATTCATCTTTTTATGAATTGTTATGCACTGTATTATTTAGGCGGTACTTTTTTTGAAAGACTTTTAGGGACATTTCCTTATATTTATTTAATTTTGATTTCGGGAATTGCTTCTTATATTGTGACCTATCTTTATAGTAAAAAAGATGTACGTTATCAAAATACAATTACTTTAGGAGCAAGTGGTATTTTCTATGGCTTTTTAGGGGCGATTGTAACACTTGGTGTGGTTTTTAAAGGACCTTATCTTATGATTTTAAAAAACTTTATGGCTGTCATAGCAATTAATGTTGTCTTTACTCTTGTAGATAAAAGTGTATCTAAAACAGGACATTTAGGAGGCTTCATTGGTGGTATTTTGGCGATGCTTGTCCTCATTGGAAGTGGCGTATGCGGTTATTAATTGATGGTGATGCCTGCCCGAATCGAAAAGAAGTTATTGAACTTGCGTTACATTATGAAATAGAAACATTTTTATTTATTGATTTTGCTCATGATATTGAGGATGAACGTATTTGCATTGTAAGATGTGAAGTAGGGAAAGATAGTGTGGATCAAATGATTTTATCTTACATACAAGCAGGTGATTTGTTGATTAGTCAAGATTATGGATTAGCAAGTCTTGCTTTATTAAAAGAAGCTCTTGTATTACATGTTTCAGGTAAAAGAATTAGTGAAGATAATATCAATAATCTATTGATGTCTCGTTATTTAGGACATATTTCAAGAAAACAAAATAACCGTGTTAAAGGACCAAAAAAAAGAAATCAAAAAACATCACATTATTTTTTAAGAGAACTCGAAAAAATATTTATAGAATATAAAAATGGGATTAGTCAAGAAGACTAATCCATTCTTTTTATTTTCCAGAATCTCCATAGTTTTTTAGAACACGGGCACTTGGATCATCCACATCACAGTTTTCCCATCCTTTATTTGGCATCCAAAAATCTTTGATCCATTTTCCTTGTTGTGGGAAGAATGATTCAAAAATATCACGGTACATTAATGATTCTTTTGTAAATGGTGTACAGTATGAGTATTTTTCTTTTGCCTTTAAAACATCTTCATCATTGTATTTGTCATCGGCTAAATCCTTTAGGTAATCAACCATTGAATGACCTACGGCATCTGAGAAGGCAGCTTTTTCTCTAAAGAGAATATCGTGTGGTAAATAATCTGTTTCTTCAAAAGCGTGACGTAATAAGTATTTACCTTTATTGTAAACATTCATTTTTTTTGCAGGGTCAATAGACATAGAATAATCAACAAAGTCTACATCTGCAAAAGGAACGCGTCCTTCTAAAGCGTGTGCAGAGATACAACGATCTGCTCTTAAAACATCATACATATAAAGTTCTTTAATTCTTTTGCTTGCTTCTTCTTGAAATGCTTTTGGATTTGGTGCAAAGTCTGTATATTTATATCCGAAAAGTTCATCAGAAACTTCGCCAGTCATGATAACTTTAATATCTGTATTTTGATGAATATATTTACATAAAATATACATAGCCATACTTGCGCGAATGGTTGTGATATCAAATGTTTCAAGATGGTAAATAACTTCTTTTAAATGTTGATATAAATCTTCTTTGTTCATAATGACTTCAGTATGTTCAGTTCCTAAATAATCGGCAACTTGTTTAGCATATTTTAAATCGATTGGATCACTTTCCATTCCAATAGCGAAAGTACGGATTGGTTGGTTAGATAATCTTTGTCCAATGGCACAAACAAGAGAAGAATCAAGGCCACCACTTAATAAATAACCAATTGGAGCATCTGACATAAATCTTTTTTCAACGGCTTTTTCAAGTTTTGTTTTTAAGTTTTTCGCAATTGTTTCTAAATCATCATCAACAATTGTTTTAGGATCACTTAAATCGTTATAACAAATAAATTGTCCATCTAAATAATAATGTCCTGGTGGAAAAGGCATAATATCATCACATAGATCAAATAAAGCTTTTGCTTCTGAAGCAAAACAAATTTGATGTTCTTTTTTACTATAACCATAGAACATTGGACGAATTCCCATTGGATCTCTTGCGGCCATAAGCTGTTTTGTTTTGGTATCATAAAGAACCATCGCAAATTCTGCATCTAAATATTTACATAAGATTTCAATTCCATATTGATCATAAAGAGGAATTAAAACTTCGCAGTCACTTCCTGATTTAAAAGTATACTCTTTTGATAATTTATTTTTTAATTCTGGATAGTTATATATTTCTCCATTACATACTAAAGTACAATCTTTGTAAACAAAAGGTTGATTTCCATTTGTTGATAAATCCATAATTGACAAACGGTTAAATCCCCAAGTAATCCCGTTACTTACAGAGATATGTTGATGATCAGGACCACGATAAGCGGCTTTATCTAAAGCATCATTAAATTCCTGTAATTTAAATTCTTCACTTCCTACGACTAAAAAACCACACATTTTTAATATCCCCCTTATAATTAAAAAATCGCACAGAATGTGCGAGTATCGTGTAACATATAAATCCAAAAGATATACATGGTACGGAAAATACTTCTAAGAGTACTCGATACCCGCTAGTTGTAACATAACTAGAAACGTTCTAGCCTACTTGCTTTTGCTTTCGGTAGACAGCTCAAAGGTGTTCTTCATATTTTTGTTCACTACTAGACTCACACCATCTTCTAGCTCGCTTAAGTTTCGTAAAAATACTACTCTCCTTGTCATTGCTTTTGACTTGGTTACAGTATAGTATAATTTATAAATAAAATCAATAATAAATATTTAATGTGATAAAAAATAATCGACTTTATACAATAGAAAAGAGGAAAATGAAACAAATTTGAGACAAAAAAAGAAATAAAATGATGTATAATGGTAACATCTAAAAGTAGATGAAGTACAAGGAGTGGAAAAATGACAAAAGATATTCATATGTTAGTAAGTATGATCAATATGAAATTAAGAGACGATGACATGAAATTAGTACATGTTCTTTCTATTTATGATTTAAAAGAAGATGAATTCTTAAAAAGGTTAGATGAAAATGATTATTTTTATGATGAAATGACAAACCAAATTAAAACAAAATAATTGTTTTATCGAAGATAAATGATATAATGGGAATACTAATACGGAGGGAATTTAAAATGTTAAAATTAGAAGATTTTCAAGCGGCTAAAAAAAGAGTTGATGAAGTCATCTTACCAACTCATTTAATACATAGTGAAGCATTTTCTGAAGAAAGCGGTAATGATGTATATATCAAACCTGAAAACTTACAAAAAACAGGAGCATTCAAAATTAGAGGTGCCTACAATAAAATTATGAAATTAGATGATGAAGCAAAGAAAAAAGGGTTGATTGCTTCTTCGGCTGGAAATCATGCACAAGGTGTAGCTTATGCAGCAAAAAAATTAGGGGTCAAAGCAACAATTTGTATGCCAGCACACACACCTTTAATTAAAGTGGATGCAACAAAAGCACATGGAGCTGATGTTGTTTTATATGGTGAAGCTTATGATGAAGCTTATGAAAAAGCAGTAGAATTACAAAAATCTGAAGGTTATACTTTTGTTCATCCTTTTGATGATGAAGATGTTATGGAAGGTCAAGGAACAATTGCTTTGGAAATTATGGAAGAACTTCCAGATGTTGATTATATTCTTGTACCTATTGGTGGTGGAGGATTGATTTCTGGTATTGCTTGTGCAGCAAAACAAATTAATCCATCTGTTAAAATTGTAGGGGTTGAACCAGAAGGAGCTGCAAGTGCGTTAGCGGCAGTTGAGGATGATCAACTTGTTAAGTTAAGTGAAGTAAGTACAATTGCTGATGGGACAGCGGTTAAACAAATTGGAGAAACACCATTTGAATATATTAAAAAATATGTTGATGAAATTGTTACGGTAAGTGATTATGAACTAATGGAAGCGTTCTTAATACTTGTTGAAAAACATAAATTAATTGCTGAAGGATCTGGTATTTTATCACTTGCAGCATTAAAGAAATTACATTGTAAACGTAAAAAAGTTGTATCACTTATTTCTGGTGGAAATATGGATGTAATGACAATTTCTTCAATGATCAATAAAGGACTTATTTCAAGGGGTAGAATCTTAACATTCTCTGTACAATTACCTGATATACCAGGACAATTAGAAATTGTATCTCGATTATTAAATGAATGTAATGCAAATGTTATTGGTGTTGAACATAACCAATTTAAAAACTTTGCACGTTTTTCAGAAGTAGAATTAAGGGTTACTTGTGAAACAAATGGTGAAGCGCATATTCAAATGATTGTTGATAAATTCAAAGAAAATGGATATACAATTGTAAAAATTAACTAAGCAATCGAAAGATTGCTTTTTTTATATCTATTCATTATCTAAAATGAGGAGGATTATATTGTGAAAAGAAAAATAGAAGAATTTTTAAAGAAGCTTATAGTTTTAAAAACAAAAAATTAAGAATTATTATAGAGGTTGGTTTAGTTGTGGGAGCTGAAAAGCTAATATTTTGTGATTTCCAACAAAGTGAATTAATACTTAAATTTGATACAATCAATGTTGAATTGGGGTAAACTGTACCGACTAATATAGATGGCTATTTAGATAAAAATAAGCTAAGTAATAAAGTTGTTAAAAAAATCATTAAAGAAACTGAGGAAAAGGATAATTTAAAGTATGTGAAGGTTATCAATAAAGATGAAAATGGAAAAGTTATTTCTAAAGAGGAAAAAGACTATCCTGAAGTTGGTAATTATGAAATGCATTTTATATACGGAAATGAAGTGGCTACAATAAGAGTAATTGTCAAATATACAACAAAACCGGAAATTAAAGCGCCTACTAGTATTGATATCTTTCAATATACGGATTTATCAACATTCAATTTTGATGAACTGTTAGAGAGTATGGATGATAGTGATGTTAAAGATTGGATTGTTAATACATCTAAAGTTGATGTGAATACAGTTGGAACTTATAAACTGAAGGTTTCTATTCAAGATAAATACAAAAATAAAGCGTCAAAGAAATTAAAAGTAAATGTAGTATAGGCTCTTGAAGTTGCTGAAGGAGAAGTTTCAGTTACTGAAATTATTACAGATGAAGATGGAAATAAGAAAATTGTTATCACTAAAAAATCTAACAATCAAGTTTCTAAAACTGATGTGATAGTGTCTACATCACCTGTATCTAACACAGGAACTGTTAAGAGTGATACGATTAACACAAAACCAACAACAAACACTGGAAGTAGTACACTTGCTCCTGGCAACAATTCATCTGGATCAAGCAATTAAATTCTATCAATACTGGAAACAGTTCAAGCAATCCGAACACCTCTAATACAAATAGCGATTCAAACAATACAGCTAAAGCATCAACACCAGCCTGTGATGAAACAGTTACTACAGGCTATAAATGTTCTTGTGGTGCAATGAAATAAATTTTTAAACAATCAAAACAATTTATATGGGCATTATTTAAACTATTTGAATTTTGACAATATTAGGATCATCCCCAGATATTTCATCAGAATTGTCTTTTACGGTTTGATCTTTAACAAAAGATAACAAATATTAATTATGTAAATCCTAATCAAAAAAAGATGGAATATGGCTGTACTTCCATCTTTTTCTTATGAAAATAGTTCTAATAGAATTACACAAAAAAGTCAATAGATTTTAAAAATAGACGTGATAAAATGATAGTATAGAATTGTAGTTGAGAGGTGGAACTTGTTCCATTATTACAGCTAAGAAATATAATTCAGGTGTTAATTGGTGTTATTAAAAAAATACTCCCTTCCGATAGAAAGATGGTAGAATTGTAATTGATTATGTAAGTCCTGATTAAAAAACATAGGCACTAATCAATATGGAATGTTATTGTCGGTATTAAGTCTATTATTCTTCAGGACAAATATGTAAAACAGTAGCATTTATAATTTTCCTACATATAGATTATGTAAGTCCTATTCATTTAGAAAAGAGCGATGGAACTAGTTCCATCTTAGAAATAGATTAAAAATTCAAAGGAGTGGAAATATGGAAACAAAAAAACAAAATTTTATTGAAAAATATTTAGATACAAAACAGAAAAAAATAGTTGCTGGTTGTTTAGCAGGTGTTTTAGTTATTGGAGCTGCTGGTGCAGTCATTCTAAATAACAGCGGTTCTAAAAATCTAGTCTTAACATCAAATGAAGTGGATGCTGAACTTGGTCAAAAAGTTTCAACTAATGTTGCTGATTATTTAGATGCAAATAAAGTTGATAATCTAGATAAGATCATTAAAGATACAAAAGAAAAAGACAATCTTAAATATGTTACTGTAACAAATAAGGATGAACAAGGAAATGTCGTTTCTAAAGAAGAAAAAGACTATCCAAAAGTTGGTAACTATGAAATTAACTTTACCTATAAAAAAGAAAAACAATCCGTTAAGGTAACTGTTAAAGATACAAAAGCACCTGAAATAACAGCACCTGACAGTATTGATGTCGTTCAATATACTGATCTTTCTACTTTTAATTTTGGTGATTTATTACAAGCTACCGATTACAGTGATGTCAAAGACTGGAAGATTGATACATCCAAAGTTGATGTCAACACGATTGGAAGCTATGATTTGAAAGTTTCTATTCAAGATAAATATAAGAATAAGGCATCAAAGAAATTAAAAGTCAATATCGTACAAGCTCCTGAAGTTGCTGAAGGAGAAGTTGCTGTTACTGAAGTAGTAACTGATGAAAATGGGAATAAGAAGACTGTTGTTACAAAAAAAGCAAGTGATCAAGTTTCCAAAACTGATGCAGTAGCAAGTACATCTCCAGTATCAAATAAAGGAACAGTAAACAGTTCATCAAGTGAAAGCACAACAAAACCATCTTCAAATAGTGGTACTAGTAAACCATCAACAGGGAACAGTTCTAGTTCATCAAATAACAATACTGGAAGCAGTTCATCATCTTCATCTAAGGGTGATGAACATAAACATAATTACAACATCCCTGTTACAAAAACAGTACATCATGACGCTGTAACAAAAACAGTACACCATGACGCTGTAACACGTCAGGAAACATATACAGTTGTAGATAAGGAAGCCTATGATGAACCTGTTTATGAAACACATGTTGTATGTAAAGTGTGTGGACAAGATTTTGGAAAAGGAGAAGCAGCATCTGATCAAGCTGGTATTCATAGTGCAGAATTTGGACATTCTTATCATTCAACTAAAGTACAAGCAGGAACTAAACATCATGATGCTGTAACACATCAAGAAACACGTACTGTGACTGTGACACCAGCCTATGATGAAACAGTGATTGTCAGACAAGCATATGATGAAACAGTTACAACTGGCTACAAATGCACATGCGGTGCGGTCAAATAAAAAATGAATAAAGACAAGGACAATCGGATGATTGCCCTTTTACATAGATGGAACATGTTCCATCTTTTATTTTTGAAGGGAGAAATTTCAATGATAAAAGTTCATATTTATAAATGGGTATTCTACCCATAAGGCAATCGAAAGATTGTCTTTTTTATTGTTCAAAGGTCGATTGCTTTATCAATCATAAAAACCTGCTTAGAGAAGTAACACTGATATTGAAACTTGTATCAGTAAAATATCGTCATTTTTATCGTATCTAGCCATACACTCCTTCAGTGTGGCAGATACGATAAGATGTAAATTTATTTATGAAGGAGGAAACTATTCTGATGAATAGAAGAAGAGTATTTAATAAACTTGGAAAAATATTCATGGTTATGACAATGATCCTTTCTATGTGCTTTTCTGCAGGAAACACAAAGGTCAATGCTTGGGATGGAAATGTCCCACATGAATTTACAAGAGTGAAAGATATTAAGTATCCTGAATGGTGGGGGCGTAAAATAGTATCATTAAAACAGTGGTCTACTTATTCATGCAAGTATAACGGTCAGTGGTCGTACTGTCTTGAATCTTCTAAAAAAACACCATCGTCGGGGAATTATACGGCTTCAGTTATTGAAAATAATTCAATGGTTAGAAAGCTGTTATATTATGGATTTGGAGGACCGGCCGCATGGGATATTTTTGCTCCAGATCATGATTTGAAAACTGCTGTATGTCCAGATGACAGCTATCTTTCAAATGATGATGTCAAATATCTGTTGACACATATCTTTTTAAGCGGTGCCTACAGTGGTGACTGGAATGGATTCAGTGAAGAATTATTTAACAAAACTTTCGGAGGAAATTATGGTACGAATATTATGAATACTTATCGTGCTATTGAAACACTTCCTGATCCTTCAAATGGAGTTGGTTTCTCAACAGGAGATACTGCAAAGTTTACTGCAACCTATGACAAGGTAAATGCACAACAGATAACAAACATGGTAACATTCAATGCCAATCCAAATGAAACAGTACAGATTCCGTTACAGGATAATGTTACGATTCATATTGCGGGTCTTTCATCGACACAGACAAGTGGAACGGCAACAGTATACGGTGGTCAGTCATTCTATTTGACAACTCCTGCAACGAATCCGTTAGACGACTATCAAAGTGGCAATCTTACTTCATCTGCCAAAGGAAAATTCTGTGCCCTAGCAATCAGTGATGGAAACAGTGCGAGTCAGACACATGGTTCATGGTATCAGGAAACAGCTGATACATTAAAATATTCTGTTGAATGGATGGGATTTGGCTATATTGATTTAAAGAAAACGTCTGCCAATCCTGATATGACAAACAACAGCAGACTTTATTCTTTGGAAGGTGCCAAGTATGGAATCTATGAAGGTGACAGTCTTGTTCAAGAATTGACTACAGATGTCAATGGCTATGCAAAATCATCACTTCTTTTAGAAGGTAAATATACTGTAAAAGAAATCTCTGCCAGTAAGGGGTATGATGTGGATCAGACTTCTCATGGTGTAACTGTCACAAGAGGTCAGACTGTAACGACAAACGTAACAGAAAAGCCAAAGAACGACCCAATCGGTCTTGAAATCGTCAAGAATGATGCAGAAACGCTTGATCCACAGGGAGATGCTAACCTTGCGGGAGCTGAGTTTACAGTAAAATATTATGATGGATTCTATACAAAGGACAATCTTCCATCGAATGCAACACGTACTTGGGTTGTAGCTACTAAAGAAGTAACATATTCAACTGGAAAAAAAGGATATGTTGCTAGCCTTTCAAATTCAAATAAAGTATCGGGTGACGATTTCTATACTGATGAGAACGGAGCTATTACATTACCCCTAGGAACTATTTCCATTGAAGAAACAAAAGCACCTGAAGGATATTTCTTAAAGGGAGCTAAATTAAACGTTACAGATACAGCTTCAGGTACGACTTCATCTGTAACGGATGGAAAATATGTTGCACAGATCAATGAACAGTATCAGGGAGCTAAATTACAGTTTGGAAATGATGCCAATCAAATGATTGTTCAAGAAACGGTCAAAAAACAACGTATCCAATTGTTTAAAAGTGGTGAAAGAGAAGGAATCTCTGGAGTTGTTAAAGGATTACAGGGTGCAGAGTTTACTTGGAAGCTTAAAACAGAAGTAGATAATGTTGGCTGGAATAACGCTAAAACCTATGCAGTTATTACAACTAATGAAAACGGTCGAGCTGTTACAGATTATCTTCCTTATGGAAAATATCTCGTAAGAGAAACAAAGACACCTAAGGATTATATGACAGCACCTGATTTTACTGTTTCGGTTACTAAGGATTCTTCAGAGTACAATGAACTCGAACAGGTCAAACTTGTAAGTGTCAACAATAAACCGTTTGCTTCCTATGTCAAATTGGTAAAGGTAGATGAAGATACTGGAAAGAAAGTAACTCTCAATAGTGCTTCTTTTAAAATCAAGGATGCTCAAGGAAACTATGTCGTTCAGAAAGTATCGGGTACGAAGGTAGATACCTTTACCACAAATTCAGATAATGAAATCATTCCTGTTGTTGAAAAAGGAACAGTAACTCTTCCATTGATGCTCAATGCAGGAACATATACGATTGAAGAAATCAAGACACCAAAAGGTTTTCTTGATCTTGAAAAACCAGTTGAATTCGTTATATCAAGTACCTATGACTATGATGTGGATGAAGACGCTGATCCAATCGTTGAAGTAAAGATCAAAAACAGACAGCCTAAAGGAGAAATCAAACTTAATAAAACGGTCATGGATTTAGATACAGATACAGATTTGGTAGATCGTTCGGATCTGTCTAAAATCCAATTTGTATTGAAGGCAAAAGAAGATATTTATAGTTCGATTGACGGTTCTTTGATGTTTGAAAAGGATTCTGTCATTACAACTGAAAACTCAGGAGCTATTGTCAATACAGGAAGTGAAGTTGGAAATGGTATCTATGCCCTTTCTTTAGATGGACATTTAGATATTTCTAATCTGCCAATGAGTACGAAGGGAGCTTCATATTATCTTCAGGAAGTTAAAACTTTAGATGGTTGCGTATTAGATACAACTCAATATGATGCCGTATTCAAACAATCTGATTTCACTACAAAAAATTACATTAAGTCATTTGATGTAGAAAACAAAACAACTGACTTTGAATTCAATAAAACTGATGTTACTGGAGACAAAGAAGTTGAAGGTGCTCAATTAACAATTACAGATGAAGATGGAAATGTAGTAGATCAATGGACTTCTACTGACAAAGTACATTCAATCGAAGGTCTTGTTGTTGGTAAGACTTATACATTATCTGAAACTGTTACAGCTAAAGATTATGTAAAAGCAACAGATATTAAATTCACTGTTAAAAATTCTAGTGAACTTGAAACAGTTACCATGAAAGACAAACAGATATTCGTTTCAAAAACAACTGTTGGCGGTGAAGAAGTCACTGGTGCTCATATGCAAATTATTGATGAAGACGGAAACATCATTGATGAATGGTACAGTGAAGGAAAATCTCATATTGCTAACGGATTAGAAGAAGGTAAAACTTATACATTGCACGAAGATTTATCTCCTTTAGGGTTCAATCTTGCAAATGATTTCACTTTTGAAGTTACAAAAGAAAAAGAAAATCAAACAATAGAAATGATTGATACTGTTACAGAAGTAAATAAAACAGATGTTGATGGTAAAGCTGTAAAAGAAGCAACTTTATCTATCGTATCAGAAAAAACTAAAGATATTGTTGATCAATGGGTAACTGGAAAACATATCCTAGACATTGATAAGGATATCAAATCTCAATTAGAAGAAAATGGTAAAGCTGAAGGAACATACATGAATGAAGAAGATTCTATGGTTATGTTCAGTATTGCTAAAAATAAAGATCGTGATGACTATACTTTTATGCAAGTTAAAGATGGTATTACTACTTATTCTAATATTGATCTTGATGGTAATGAAACAACTCACAGAGTTCAAGGACTTGTTGCTGGTGAAAAATATATCTTAAGAGAAACAAAAACTCCTGAAGAATATGTTCAAGCAAAAGAGATTGAATTTACTGCTGGTGAAGATGAGGATCAAACATTAGTAATGCAAGATAAACAGGTTACAATTTCAAAAACTACAGTAAGTGGTGATGAAGTCACTGGTGCTTTAATGCAAATCAAAGATGAAGACGGAAA
>OIZF01001532.1_pt1 | contig 13136 bp, 14 predicted proteins | sample 1588471 | NCBI WGS metagenome assembly OIZF01 (sample SAMN03283279) | human gut metagenome | biome: human-associated habitat; material: feces | host: Homo sapiens | place: Peru | collected 2012
GAAAAAACTACAATACTAAATTATGTATTGTAGTTCCACAATCAGCTAAATTATTATCATTTGGGATTAATATTTTTTATATTTTGCTAAACTATCTGGTTCTTTTTCTTGTCCAAATATAACAGCACAAGCACTATTAACAGATAAAATAGCAACAAATGACAATAAAGCAGCAACTGTCTTTAAAGAATATTGTTTAAATTTTTCCATGTCAAACCATCCTTTCTAATAAATAATAACATTCTTTTATATGTTATAAAATAGATTAAGAATATAATTTAATTTTCTTTACTAAGATGCATTTTGAGTTGTATCATATATATGATACACATACATTATTGTTTTTAATTACAGAAAATAAAGAGCTACTTACAGGTGAACAAAGAAATACTATTTTCTAATCATAAATAATAGTAAATATAATGAATTAGAGCCAACAAAGATTATCTGTACAAACAATAGCTTATATAATAATGGTTGCGTTATTTTGAAATGTTATAACAGATTATTTGATAGAGAATGATTATCTGTTTATGATTTGAATAATAAGGATAAGTATGAAGAAAATTATTTTTAATAGTCTAAGAAAAAATAAAATTAATATTGATGAAGATTTGTTTTATTATGGCTGGTCAGTTTCTGTGAATTATCTACTTTACGTAATTATGACCTTAGCTGTATCACTATATTTTCATTGTTTTTACAATACTATAGTTTTCCTGGTCTTATATATTCCAATACGTAGATATATAGGTGGTTTTCATTTTTCAAACAATACATTATGTATATTTGTCTCGACTATAGTTTCTGTAATCCCTGCTATTTTGTCTAAATATTATGTCATAAATACTTTGGTGAATATTTTATTTAATATCATCTTAATAGCAGAAACAGTTTTAATTGCTCCTATTGATCATCCAAACAAACGATTAAATGATATACAATTTAAACTATACAAAAAGAAGGCACTTGTTACTGAAATATCATATTTGGGAATTGTTATACTATCAGAATTTTTTGCATTCTCTACAGTACCAAATTTAATCTTTTATGTGGATATAATTTCTATTTGTAGTCTTAGTATTTCATATATTAAAAGGTCACTTTAATATTTATAGATATTTTTTACAATAATATTAGGAGGGTATCTACTTCATGATGAACATATTAATTTATGATGATAATTTAAAAGACATTGAACATCTTTTATTTTGTTTAAACGGTTTGTTTCAAAAAACAAACCTAGATTATCAAACTCATATATGCAAAAGTAAAACAGAGGTCATTCAAAACATCTCTAAAGCAGATTTACTTTTTTTAGATATGGAAATCCATAATGAAAAAGGAATAGATCTAGGATTAGAATTAAATACAATAAATCATAATTGTAGAATCGTTATTACAACAAGCTACTCTAAATATGCGATTGATGGTTATAAAATTCATGCGGATAGATATTTTATTAAACCAATTAATCAACTTGAATTTAATTTAGAGATGAGAGCAGTAATAAAAAAATATATAAAAAAATCTCTTGGCTTCTATGATGAAAAAATAAGTCCTTATAAAATCTTTATTAAAGATATATTATATATAGAATTTTTAAATAGAAAATCAAACGTACATACAATAGGTGGAAATATAATTACTACTAATTGTACATTGAAGTATTGGTATGATAGATTGAATACATATGGTTTTGCCTATTCGTATAAAGCCTATTTAATAAACTTTGAATATATTAGTGCATTTAATAAAAATGAAATTGTTTTAATCAATAATGAGACAATTCCACTTTCTAGACATTATAAAAAAGAATTTGATCAAAAATATAATGATTTTCTTCATGAAATACTATGATTATTATTTCTAATGTTATCGCATTTCTTTTAATTAGTTACATTGCAAATTCTTTTTTATCATCTAAATATTCTAAAAATAAATATTTGGCTATTTTATTCATTTTTATTACACTTGAAAGCTTTATCAATCATACTGGAGCATCACCATTTAAAGGTATTTTTTTATTAATCATGTACTTTCTTTATGTTTTTATTCAATTTGAAGGAAAACCAATTCAAAAAATTATGATTATTGTACCATTTTTCTTAATACAAGTAATATCAGAAATACTTGTTGCATTCTGTTTAAATAATATTTTATTTATAGAAATAACTCGCAATGCTTTTTCACATGGTTTTTTGCTTGGAACTATCTTCTCTAACACTATTTTAGCAATTTTTGTGTTTTTTTATGTTAGAATTTTAAAACTTATCCAAGCAGACAATTTGCCAAAATATACTTGGCTTGCACTTATTCTTCCTATTATAAGCATCATTTTCTTATTAGATTCAGATGACTATTTTGATTTATTGAACATAAGTCCGCATGTCTTGCTAACAACTGCAGGATTAGCAGTATCAAACATTATTCTATTTATTATTTTCATATCTGCTATTAATTCAACAAACATGAAACACAAACTTCAAATTGCAGAACAAAAAGAAGAATTAGTGAATTCCAAACTCGATCTATTATCTCAACATTATGATTATAATTTTAAATTTTTACACAATCTGCTTCATACATGCAATCAATTGAGTTCATTATTTAAAGATTCAAAATATTCAGAAGCTTCCATTGTACTTGATGATCTTACAAATACTGCCTATAAAGAATTTAATGCAATATACAGTAATTCTTATATTTTAAACTATGTTATTAATAATAACTTAAATAGAATTATTGAATATAATATAGATATTAAAACTGTCATAGAATGTAGTGATTTTGACAACTTAGATTATGCTACACAATTGCTTTTATTTGAATATATTTTAAAAATATCTATTGCTTCATGTATGCAAGAAGACATTCTTGATAAAATCATTATTATAAAATCTGTTAGATATGCAAATAATTTAGTTTTAAAACTATTGTATTCTGGAAATTTAACAGATAAAGAACCCATCATTAACAATTTAAAAAAAATATTAAATAAAATAAATTATACATTAAGTATTAGAAAAGTTGATAATTATTTTATTAGTGTTTTAATAACATTCAATCAAAATATAAAACAATAACAATTAGTTTTTATCATCTTAATAAAATAATAGAAAATTAATAATTTAAAAAGTCTCTATACTATAACATCGGTTTTATTTCGTAAGCACCAAATAAAATGGTGGATAAAAACATAGATTTCTAAGAACTACAATATAGATCCATAAACTAGCGTGTTACACCTTATCTTTATGTTATAATGAAAGCGGTTTAAATCATAGGTGGGTGGTATTATGACTTTTATAAGAAAATTAATAAGATATAGTTTACTAATAGGATTTTGTTATATTTTTGTTTGTGTATGCAAATCTTTATCTTTATTAGAAATACTCAATAAGGACTGGATACCATGGTTAAAAATAGAATATTTATTTTTTATTTATGCAATTGTAATATTAGTGTTTTTCTTGTACGTTTTTAAGAAAGAGGTACTAACAGAATTACATATATTATTAAAGAAGCATTTATTAATGATAAAATTTATACTGATTTGCTTAATGATTATTTCATTTTATAAAAGCTATAATACATTACTTATGATTTTATTTATATTTGAATTTTTGTTCATATATTGTTTATTAAATTATGAAGCTAATAAACAATATACATATGATTTTAATCAGTTAAATGGAATGTCAAGCTTTACAGAACAAACTGTTATAGGAAAAGAAAAATTAACGAGAAACCAAAGAAGAGTTTATAATCAATTAGAAAATCTTATAAATAAAAGAAAAAGAACAGATAGTTTTAATATAGGATTAATAGGTAGTTGGGGAAGTGGTAAAACAAGTATTACAGATACGCTTATCTATGAATTAGAAAAAGAAAACAATTATTTTTTCTTAAAGATATCAGCTTTAACATTCAATGAAACAGGAAATATCATTGAATATGTTAAAGACTTCTTTGGTGATTTATTTAAAAAATATGAAATAGATTATTATTTTGGTGATTCTAATGTGGCTTTTCTAGGTTCATTAGCAATGCTTAATAATAATGCTAAATCTATTAAAGATATAGTAGAAAGTCTTAAAGGAAATAGCTTTGTTGATCTTGAAAAAGAAAGATTTTTATTTAACGATCAAGTTAGAAGATTGTTAGAGGTTTCTAAAAGAAAAAATATTATTTTGATGATAGATGACATGGATCGAACTTATCATCAAGATAATATTATTAAATTATTAAATGAATTTGCCTCTATCAACGGTTTGATAACTATTGTTTCACTTAATAAAGATTTAAACAAAAAAGAAGAAGGACAAGAATATAGTGAATTAGATAAGTATATTCATGTGCGATTATTTGTTAAAGAAAATAATAAGTATAATGAAGTAAATATTGATTATGATACGATAACAAAGCAAATATTAGAAGCATATGAGCACTTGTCAAATAGGGAGAATGATATCATTGAACTAGATTTTTATAAAACACTCAATATGTTTGAAAATTTAGTAAATTTAAATTCTTTATTTGAGTTAGAAAATACATATTCTTTGTTTGAGTTAGTTAATAATGAACATATTTCAATAAATAATCTGAATTCATACGAGGGAGAACACAGTGTTTTATTTGAATTGTTATTTGAAAATTTAAAAAATAGTCAAAAAAATATAAACTGTTTTTTGAAAGAATTATTTTTTGAATTCTTTGATAATTCAAAAGAATTAAATTATAAAGCAAATCTAAAAAAAGAAAAATTGAGAAAATATAATGAAGAAATTATAGATATTGATTTATATAGATTTTTATATAATGAAGATGATGATGGTTGGATACGTCAAATAAATAAATCAATAGATGATATATTTGAAATACTTATATTAATTTATCAATCAATAGATTCTGTGTACATTACAGAAAAAAACAACATAAATAACATAGAAGATTTATACTTATATACGGTTGAAAAAAATAAAAAAAGCTATTTCTTAGAGAAATTTTTATATGGAATATATTCGCTTATATTTACGGATAATGAAGAAATTAATTATATAAATCAAATGATTAAAAATAGAGAAAGTAAAAAAATAAAAGAAGCCTTTTTTAATAAAATAGAAAAAATATTTTCTCTTTTAATTGGTATGTTACAATTAGAAGGGTTTATGAAATACATGAAAGATTGTACGTTGAATTATAGATCTTTTAAAATTTCACTTAGAGAGTCCATATTACTAGATAAAAATTATTTAGAATATATTATTGATGAATTTCGACAAACAAATTGGATTCAAACTCAATTGAATTTATTGTTTTTTAAATACCCATTTTTAAGAAATATAACAATATATCCTTTGTCTATTGAAAATCTTATAAATAATGTGCTTATTAGAAAATATATTTTTGGATACGATTATAAACTAACTAAAAGTGAGATTAATGGTAATTGTTTATATATTTATCATGGAAGTAAACGAAAAATAGTAATTTTATTAGATAATCAATATGATGAATATAAATATATTTATTTAGATATGACAGGTAAAATTATTAGCAAAGATGAATTAAGCGAAGAAGAGAAAAAAGAAATTGAAACGAAAAATAAGACTATGTGGAACTTATAAAAAAATGAGAAGAAATAGTATGAGATTTACTATTCAGTAGCATAATATGATCGTTTGAGAATCAATAAAATAGAATTCATGTCTCAATAATACAGCATAGGGAGAATTACATGAAGGGTATTTAAAACGTAAGAATCTGATATAGTAATTTTAGTTTTCTAAAACTACTATAATTATCATTGATGATTTATTATATTTCTATCCACTATTTTACGCTTACTTTATTTCAAGTTATGATATTTGAACTACTTTTCAAAATCTTATGATTTTATGTAGGAAAAGCAGTCCTCATAAAACAAAAGAGATCTGCTTTTTTTTGCTTAATATTAATTTTAATAATATAATTATCTAAAATAAAAAGGCTCACTAAATTTCTACACATATTAATTTTATTCTTTCTTTTATTAACGTATTAGCAACACTTGTGTTTTTATAAGTGTCATGATCTATCAATAAGCGTGTCAGTACAAGTCTACTTTCAATGCCCTCTTGAGAGGAGATGCTTAATAACTCCCCTCATATATAATTGGACATTTTTTTATTACTTGATAACCTTATAAAAAAACAAGTTACTTTTTTGACTTATTTTTGATATTTTCTATTATTCTTTTTTTTCGTTTATGTATTACTGGTTGAGAAACACCCATCAATTCAGAGAGTTCTCTTTCTGTTTTATTCTTGATGAGAAGATTTGTAATAAGGTTCTTATCTTCTTCTGAAAGTTGATTAATGATGTTCATTACATTTTCAACTTCTTCATTGACATTAAAAGTATCATATTGATTATTATTATCAGCAATCTTATCTACAAGTGCTGTATTATTATTATCTAACTGATCTAAACTGGATACTTTAAACTCACTTCTCTTTTCTTTTTCACGTTCTTCTTTTTTAAATGAATTGTAACAAGTTTTATATACTTCTTCCGATACCTCATGGTATTGACCTTTTATTTTAAAATAATAGTGTTTGTTTCCTTTAAGATCTCTTTTGATCCAAAAATAGTTTCTTTTATAATCGTTTTCCATCCTATCTTCCTCCTGTATTTTTTTGGCTGAAGATAATCAGGAGGAGATCTGATTTTATGCACAAATGCATCCCCCTTAATAGACAATGTCTAAAGCAGGACATAAAAAAAGTAGTGTTTTAGACTTCGTCTAATTTCACTACCGATACGATTATTAATTTTTCATAGTAATTTACGTATTAAAAAAGGGTACAAATTCAAAAAATATAAATTTTGTTGTACCCTTGATAACTGAATTTTACATTTTTTCTACTTATTCACTCTTAAGAACTGGATCACTATAGCTTATTGCATCTCCATGAATTTCTCCATTAACCATTGATAAAGCAATCTCAAAAGATTGGGTATATTTTCTTTCTAAAACATCTAGAAATTCAATAACTACATTAACCATACAATTTTCGAAATTTTTACCATCATCAAGGCACCATTTGATTCTGGATATGTTCTAAAAGATTTTTCTAGCCAATCATTTTTAAATGTTAAATCTATAAAAAATAAATCATTTGATAATGAAGAACGAATTGCTTCTACAAATGTAAAATATGGTCTTTCATGTAATCTTTCTTTTCCATCTGATGTTAAAATTTCTTTTTTTAAAACATTATTTTCTATATTACTTTTCTCTTTTTCATAATAGCAATCATTATTAATAATTGTTTTTTCTAAAAAATTTACTCATCCCAAGATCCTTCTAATATTTTTTCTTGTGCATTATTAATTTGAGCTACACCTTTATAGACTTTGTCAATTTTACCACCTTTTACATGAATAAGTGTTGTTGGTTTAATTTCTTTTAAATTACCATATTTTGTCAAATCAATTTCTTTTAGGTCATCATTTTTTTCATTTAGATTAACAAAATATAAATCACTGATTCCCTTGTTCAAAGTTCTGATTCCTGTATCACTACTTACGCTCTTAGAATCTTTAGGAGAATAAAAATATACATAATGATCTCCTTTAAATATTTCATTTACTTCTAATTGCTTATATTCTTTTGTTTTGTAAGGATCGCTATGACCTGTTGATGTAACCACTGCTACTATAGCTAAAGCAACAATGACCATTATTACAATTAATAATTTTTGTTTTGTTTTTTTCATAAGATTATCCTCCTATACATGTGACAAATCCATTTTTGTAGTTATATTTATAATTTCTTTATAATATTCTTCTTGCTTTTTATTTTCTTTTTCTATACATTTAGATATTTTTCCATCCTCTAAATAATAGAGTTTAGACGAATATGAAGCAACCAAACTATCATGAGTAACCATCACAATAGTTGTATTATTCATTTTATTAATTTCTCTAAAAAGTACCATGAGTTCTTTAGCGTTGATACTATCCAAACTTCCTGTGGGCTCATCCGCAAAAATGATTTTTGGCTCCATTATTAATGCTCTTGCGATTGCTGCTCTTTGTTGTTGCCCACCTGAACATTGTGAAGGGTACTTATCTAATATTTCTTCAATTCCTAACTGTTTTGAGAGCTTATTTAATTTCTCAATTTGTTCTTCTTTATTAATTTTATTAAGTCTTAATGAAAATAAAATATTATCTTTAATTCTTAGCGAATCAATTAAATTATAGTTTTGAAAAATAAATCCGATTTCATTTTTTCTCATCTTTGACTTTTCATTTTCATTCATTGTTGCAATATTTTTATCTCCAATAATAATTTTTCCGTTAGTCGCATCATCTATTGTAGACATAATACTAATCAATGTTGTCTTACCAGATCCTGAAGCACCCATTATGCAAACAAAATCTCCCTCATCTACCTTTAAAGATAAATTATTCAATGCAACTTTAGGATATGCGCTATATGGGTTATATACTTTTTTCAAATTTTCTATTTCGATGATTGCCATGATGTATCTCTCCTTTTATATTGATAAATAATTAATTGTGATAATAAGTATGGTACAGTATACTCAAGCAAAACCTTTAATCCTAATACTATATTTAATTTTCCCCTTATAAAAAATGCAATGAATATACATAATATATATATAAGAGTAAAAATCCAAAATATAATATAAAATACGTTTACTTGTTGAGTAGAAACATTTGTAACCTCACTTTTAGATAATCCTATCTTCATTAAATTATTATAACTTCCTTTTTTTTCATGATTATCTATTTGAAAACGATTTATTAAACTCGTTGCTAATAAAATATTTGTTAGAACAAATGCAATATGCAATGCAATTGATAAAAATGGTCTACTATCTGCAAATAAAATTAAGGATGGAAAAATAATTACAGAAATCATAATCAATATAATTAATGTTCTTGACTGTTGCATAAACATAGATACATTTCCTAAAACAACATACTTCTTAGCTTCTATTTCTACATCATCAAATAATTCTAAAATTGTATTTGGTACCCAATAGTAAAACATCCCATAGGCTCCTAAAGCACCCACACATGATGCAATAACAAAACCCATATCCAATTCTTTTCCTACATACATCGCAAATAGACCTACACAATAAGCTATTAAAAAGACAACATCAGGTATTTTTAATGATCTGTTATCTACTTTATAACCATTAATATTGTTAGTTTTTAATAATCCTGAGATATTAGTTGAGATGACATATTTTGTTTCAAATGCAATCAATAGAACAAAAATAAATAAAACAATACCTAATAAAAATAAATATGATTTAATTGAAAAATTAAATAATGGTATATTAGACTCTGTGTAAATATTTATAATTAATAAAACAAGTGGTACAAAAATAAATGATAAAATTACTGAAATTAACAATGAAACAATTGTTATAACTAACATTTGAATTGCTTTATAACACAATATATGAAATGTATTGTATCCTGCCATTTTCAAGAATCCTAATTCTACAGACGATGTTAAACAATAATAATAACAACTGTAACTTATAAGAAAAATGCATATAATTAACAATGCTACTGATAAAGTCATTACTGCAAAATTATCAGAAAAATTCACAACATCCAAAGGCAAAATATAATTACTACCATATGCAATTTTATGACTAATACTTGTCATTTTTATTAAATACGGATTCGAAAAAAATTGAATAAATACAATACAAACAACAAATGTAGCTATTAAAGACAGCATTAAACTCATGATTTTTTTCTTTTCCTTAAATAACATTTCAATAGAAATACTTAACATATATATTAACTCCCCTCTAATTAGATTCTTATTCAACTGCTCCATTAGATTTTCAAAAATCAAACATCATCTATCATAAACTCTTAACTTTTCATTTCATTTTCATCACCTCTCACGTTTTCTTGTACAATAAAAGTATACTTTAACAAAATATCTTTATATTTTTTCTTACGTAAAAGTTAAAAAATACACCGTGAATGTTTTTAATCAAAACAAAAGCCTAATTTTTATACAAATAAAAATTAGGCTCAACTAGATATTAAATCTATTTTTATTATTTTGATGATTTACTAATTATAAAATATATTTTATTTAACATCGTTTCCGATAATTGTGCGACATTTATTTCTTTTCTTTCATTCCCAAATAAAATATAGTTTGCATCTTCATTATAGAGTTTAATTAATTTTTTTATTACGTCTAATGATGGCTCACATTCATCATTTTCATATTTTCCAATCGTTGTTCTGTGTACTCCAATTTGATTTGCAACATATTCTTGTGATAATCCTACTTTCTTTCTAGCAATACTTAATCTATTTCCAAGCGTCATAATATTCAATCCTTTCTATATTATTTTAACATAATATGAGCGTAACGCTCTCGATTTTAATGATTTTACGGTTTATTAAATTTAGACTACGTTAGAGTATCCCCTATTTTGCTAATTTTTGATATAATTTTTGTAAATTAAATTCTATTGAAAAGTTAAGGAGATAAAAATGAATATTGTTATTATTGATGATGATAAAGATTTTATAAAATATTTTTCTAGCAAGGTTAAATCTCTAGCCCGAAATATATTTGATACATACTCTATTGAAAGTTACATAAATTGTGAGACTCTTTTAGAAAAAAAATATGATATTTACTTTTTAGATATTGACCTGATTCAAACAAACGGCATTGATATTGCCAAAACAATAAAAAAAAATCACCCTTCTGCAAAAATTATCTTTACGACATCTCGTAGTGAATTAATATTTAACGCCATTACTATTCAACCTTTCTATTTCATTAGAAAGACAAGTTTAGATAAAGATTTAACAATTGCATTTACACTTTTAACAGATTATTATACAGTGAAAGAATACTACAAAATTAAATATAATTCCGAAATTATAAGTATTTTAATTGATGATATTATTTATTTAGAAACATCTGATCATTTAACCACAATATATACAAATAACAAACAGTATCACGTTTATAAAACTTTAAAAACTGTTCAAAATGAAATAAATTCTAGACAAATAATACAAATAAATAGAAAAAATTGTGTTAATGTTTTACACATTGTTGATGAGCAAAAAAACTATATTAAATTAGATAATGATATAATATTGAAAATTGGGAAGCCATTTAAAAATGAATTTCTATCCATCTTAAAAGAATATGCTATAGAGGAGGATTAATATTATGTTATTCGAAATTGTTAATGATCTATTTGAAAATTTTCTTATTTCATACTTCATATCATCATATTTAAAGTTAGAGAAAAAAAATAAGATTTTCTTTTTATTAATTACTATCCCTATTAATACATTTATAAGTGCTTTTCTCTCAAATTTTAATATCATAGGGTTTTCACAAACATTACTTATTCAAATAGTTTTATGGTTAAGCCTTTTTGCATTTAACAAGGAGTTTTCAACACAAGATATTATGATTTCTTTATTTTGTAATATTTTATTAGTTATCGCTGTATATTTTTCTATCTTAACTTTCTCATTTATTTTCCATATAACTCCTGCGAAAGTATTTTCGACAAATACAATTTATTATCCTGAACTTATTTTTTCTAGAATTGTTTTTATTATTCTTTTATTAATTACATTGAAAAAAAGGCCTTTACTTCTTACTAAAACACAAAACACAAAAACAAATTATTTATTAACATTTGAACTATTATTTATTTTACTAATGATATACTATTTTACTTCAAATGTTTTATTTTCAGACACTTTTAGTTCAGCAAATGTTATCTTTATATGCTTTGTAATGTTATTTTTATCATTTTGTTTTATTTTCAATCAAATGGTGAAAATGAATAAAGTCATATATGAAAATAAATTAAAAAAACAACGTGAAAATTATACTAAAGAAAACCTAAAAAATATTAAAGCTATAAAGTTTGAGATAGAAAATATCAGTCATAGAATGAATTATATTCTCCAATCTATCGAATTTGACTTATACGAACAAAATTATGATGATGCAATTTCAAAAATAGAATCATATAAAAATACAGTCTCAAGTGTTTCAAATGTCATTTGTACTCATAATGAATTATTTGACTTTATGCTCAACTTTGAAATTAAGTTTTTTCATCAACAAAATAAACAATTAAAAATATGTTCCTTTGTATCACAAAATCAAAGTTACAATAATTTAGAGCTTATAAATAAAATAACAGATTCTTTAAAATACTTTTATTCATATGTAAATGAAATAGAATTATTTTTAACAGAGCAAGATAATTTTTTAGAAGTAAAATTTATAATTCCTACAAATGATTTTGTCCAAAAGGAAATAATAGATAATCTTTCAGAAATAAACATACCAAATATATCAATTAAGAATCTTAATAACTTATTAGTGATATTATACAAGGAGAAATTAACATCATATGATTAATAACATATAAATATTTTGAATTAAACTATTATATTCTGTAATAATTGCTTAAGCAACTAGTTACAGGGATGTCCTAACTACACCATCCCTATGCACTTATATTATTACAGTTATCCCAGGATAAAGATCAATTAAAAAAATACATATTAGATGTATTTCCATTGTTCTCTCTTTTTCTAGGGACTTTTATTATAAGTTCTTCTTCTACAAGTATCTTTATTTGTTTTCTTACTGTTCTTTCTGAAAGTCCTGTATCACTAACAATTGTTTTAACTGACGGAAAACAAGACCATGTTTCTCTATTAGCGTATCGTAGTAATGCTCTATATACCATTCTTCCTGACGGTGTTACATTTGCACTTGATACTTTTGTATAAAAATACATATAATCCTTATTCAACTTTAACACCTGCCTCATTTATTATCTTTTTTATATCAAGTTTTATATTGTCATCTTTTTCAAATTTATATTTCAAGATTGATGTAATCTTATCGATATCAGCATATTTAACTTCTCTTTGTACTCTTTGATTAACCTGATATTCCTTGTCCAATTTTATCTTCCACTTAATAAATAATCTTAATACTGTTTTCATTGGATGCATTCCTGTCTTCATCAAAATAAAATGACCTTTGGGCATGCTCTTTAATTCATCTGTTGTCA
>OIZF01001536.1_pt1 | contig 13113 bp, 19 predicted proteins | sample 1588471 | NCBI WGS metagenome assembly OIZF01 (sample SAMN03283279) | human gut metagenome | biome: human-associated habitat; material: feces | host: Homo sapiens | place: Peru | collected 2012
CTACCCCAAAGCCCTTTATCTTTGAGCTTGACACCAACAGCGAAAAGGACGAAAAGCTACAAGCTGACACCTACGCTGTGCTTTCAAATATGGGCGTTGAAGTGCCGATAGAGCATTTAGAAAAAACCTTTAAAATCAACGGGCTAAAATACAAAGAAAATTACGGCTTTGGCTTTGGTAGCAATGCGGGCGGTTTAAATTTTCAAAGCAACAATCAGCGTGAAGTATTTTCGAGCAATTTTTGCGGTTGTGATGACAAAAGCGAAGCGAAGCATACTCAATCGTATGTGAGCGAGCTTTTGGCGAACTCCGCGAAAAGTGCCGAAAAGACAAACGCTTCTAACCCAGCAAAAAGGCTGTTAAACAAAGCAAACACTCTTTACGCTGATGAATTTGAACGCTTTTTTGCTGAATTTAAAGAGCAAAATGCGGACTTTGACTTTGAGAAATTTGAGAGCATTTTTGAAAACTCATCGAGCTTTGAAAACGCTGAAAAAGCCTTACTCAAAGCCTACAAAGGCGAAGAGTTTGCAAAGGCTGAAAAAGTGCTGGCAAGCCTTGTGGCAAATGGGGCGATTTTGGGCGATTTTTTAGGGGGCGAAAATGACGGCGAAATTTAGCTTCAACAACCCACCACTTGAAAACATAGCCTTTTTGATGAGTAAAAAGCCCGAACTGCATTTTGATTATGATGAGATAAAATTTGAAGCTCATCAAAGAGCCTTTGCGGTGGCAAAGCTTACGCAAATTGATTTACTTGCAGACATACAAACAAGCCTTGAAAATGCCTTTGTTGAGGGGCAAAGTTTTGAAAAATGGAAAGAAGAATTAAAACCCACTCTACAAAAGCACGGCTGGTTTGGCAAGAGCGTTGAAGTGATAAACCCAAAAACAAATGAGAAAAAAAGCATTGAAGTGGGCGCATCAAGGCTTAAAAAAATCTTTTACACCAACGCCCGCACAGCTTACGCACAAAGCGAGGCAAGGGCTGGTTATAAGCTGCCTTTGAGTGAGTATATCCGCTATGTGGCTATTTTAGACAACCGCACAAGACACACTCACGCGCAAATGCACGGCAAAATCGCACACCGCAAAGATAAATTTTGGGAGAAAAACTACCCACCAAATGGGTGGAATTGCCGCTGTGCTGTGGAGTTTATCAGCAAAGATGAAATGATTGAACAAGGCTTTAAAGAAATGAGCGAGATAGAAAAAACGCTAAATTTCGCTGAAAAGGACTGGGATTATGATACGCGAAATTTAGAAAAAAATGACAATGCCTTGCAGCTCATCATCGAAAACAAACTAAAAAAGTATGTTAAAAACCAAAGCGCACGCGAGGCGTTGGAACTTTTAAGAGAGCAAGTCAAAGAAAACCGCTCAATGTATGAGCGCATAAAGGGCTTTTATAATGAAGTTAAGGCACTTTCAAGCGATGAGCGAGAAAAAAGGCGTAAAGAAAGCATTTTTATCGCAAAGACGGACAAAAGGTTGCGCGAAAAATTAGACACGAGTGCGGAAGTGGTGCGTTTGAGTGTAAATACACTTTCAACCCATTTTAAACACGAGGCTGAGGGTATCACGCCTTTTGATTATGCGTTGGTAAGGCATATTTTAAGCGATGAAAACGCAAATATAGAAAAGGGCAACAAAGACAGGCACATAGTTTATTTTAGTAAATATGGAGTGAATTATAAGGCGGTGTTAAAAACAACTGACAAAAATGCTGATAAAGATGAAGTTTATCTTGTGAGTTTAATCACAATAAAAAGGAGTAAAGCAAAATGAAAAGAGCGAGCCATACTCTACATAAAGGCGATAAAGTCCAACTTCAATATCTTTACTTCTTTCCATTAACTTGCTCGGCTCAAAGCAAGGGGCGGATTTTTCACCGCTGCTGGCGAAACCTTTATGAGATGAATTCTAACACAAATTTTACAAACTTGTCAAGGCTGAAAAATGAAAATCTTTAAAAACAGCCTTAAAAGGCAAAAAAGGTTTAAGATGATAAATGATATTAGTAAAAAGGTTTTAAACGATTTTAAACGGGTTTTAAAGAGTTTTAAACGCTACTTTGAAAATAAATTTTTACACATTTTCAAAACAAGGGATTTTATTTTGCCAAAAAATTACCTTAATTATATCCAAAAAACAAAAAAATAAGGATAAAAATGGAAATTTTAGAGCTTAAAAACTTTCTCAAATCCTTGCCAAAGCTAAATGACAAGGACGCCAGCGCAAGAGTAAGCAAGGCAAAAGGCGATTTTGCTTTTTTTGTCGCTACTTATTTGGGGCATCACATAGGACTTGATGGGGCGAAAAAGCACAAAGAAACAAGCGAATTTCGCAAATGGGTTTATGAGAGTTTGCCAAATTTAGTTTCACCCAACAAAAAAGGCGAAGTATCTTTGAGCTATTTTCGTGGTTGCGAAGTTGTGAGCAAGCGTAGCGCACTTGTTGTGCGTGAGCGCAGCGAGCGACAAGCTCCACAAAAAGAGCCAAAGAGACAAGCCGTTAATAAACTTTGCATAAAGGCATATCGCGGGGCTGCTAAAACAACCCTAATGCGCCTCTTTTCGCTCTGGCTCATCTTGCGCGGTGAGAAACGCTACGCCATTTTTATCGGCTCAACACAGGATTTAGCCAAAGAAACGATAGATTTGCTTAAAACCGAGCTTGAAGACAACGCAAATTTAACGCTTGACTTCGATATAAAAATCGGCAGCGTGTGGAGCGCAGAAGAGCTTGTTTTTAGCGCGCACGGCGTGCTGTGTAAGATTAAAAGCTTTGGCGCGGGTAAGAAAATTCGCGGCACAAATTTCTTATCAATGCGCCCTGATTTAATCATTTGCGATGACATTGAAAACGATGAGAATATAGAAAGCAAAACCCAACGAGATAAACTTTACAGCTGGTTTAACAAAGCCATTTTAAAGCTACCAAGTCGCTTAAACAAGCACTACAATATCATCATCGTAGGCACAACCTTGCACTATGATAGCTTGCTGCAAAGGCTTGACAAGCGAGATGACTTTAAGAGCTTTAATTTTCCGCTTGTGATTGAGTTTCCGCAAAATTTAGATGAAATTTTGCAAAATGGCGCGTTTTCAAAGGCAAAGGGGCTAAAACTTGATGATACTTCGCTTGATAGCACCGCGATTTTAATGGATTTAGCCCAAGACAGAGCCAGCTTTTTCAGCGAGTTTCAAAACCTACCGCTTGACAAAGAAAACGCGCCTTTGGCTCATTATGCTACATTTAGCGAACTTCCGCGCAGTATAGACAGCCTTTTTATCGGCATTGACCCAAGCTTAGGCAAGGCAAAGGGGGATTATTTTGCCCTTTCACAACTTTACTACACCAAAGCCACAAAGCAAATTTACGCAAGCGCGCAAGGCTTTAAGATAAGCCCTGATAAAATGCTTGATAAGATTGTGGCTTTATATTTGCGTGTCAGCAAGCGTTGCGCTAGTATCACCATAGCCACAGAAGAGGTGGCTTTCCAAGAGTTTTTTAAAACTCAACTCAAAGCGAAATTTCAAGCTTTGGGGCTTTTTGTGCCAATAGTTGGCATTAAAAACACCGCAAACAAAGCCGTGCGCCTTGATGCGCTCGCGCCGCTTTTAAAAGATGAAAGCATTTTAATCGATGAAAACGCCGCACTTTTGCGTGAAGAGCTTGACTCTTACCCAAAATGCGCCCACGATGATTTGCTTGATAGTATAGAAATAGCTTTAAGGGCGTTTAATGCAAACTCACGCGTGGATTATAAAAACATTCACGCTTTGCAAAAAAGCTATGCGCGAAATTTTGCCCGTGCAAAAAATCACTTTTAAAGGCTATTTAAACAGCTTTTAAAGGAAATTTAAAAGGCTTTAAAAGTTTTAGACAACAAAGGCGAAATATCTTTGAGCTATTTTTGGGGTTGCGAAGTTGCGAGCAAGCGTAGCATACTTTGGCGTTTGACGAGCGTGTGCTTGCAACAAGCTCCGCAAAAAGAGCCACCCAACGGGTTGCGTAGCAAAAAGAGATGAGCCAAGAAAGGATAAAAAATGACTGAATTACAACGCTTTACAAGCCCCATCATTTGCGAAATCTCAAATGATGGCAAAAGCTACACGCTTAAATTAGGCTTTTATTATTTGCGAAAAGCCCAAGAGTTTCCAAAAGCAGACCACAAAGGGCGTTTTACTCTGCCAAATGGTGCTATAATTGTGCCAAAAGGCTTTAAAAGTGATGGTTTCACTAACTTTGGGCTTGACTTCATCGTCCCACGCTTTGGCAAGGGGCTTAAATGCGCTATCTTGCACGATTATTTGTGTGAGGGCTTTCACAGCGGATTAAACACACGCAAATTTGCTGATGAGGTTTTTTTAGAAGCTATGCTAGAAACAAGGGCTTTTTGCAAGTTTAAAGCCTATTTGCTCTTTTTTGCTGTGCGAATTTTTGCAAAGATTAAGGGTTATAAATAAGGACAAGTGATGATTTGCTCGTTTTTTAAGGTGTAAGTTTCGCCTAAAAAGATTCTTTGCAAGCGGTCAAAGTTAATTTTTGATTTTTTATCGGCAAGGGCGATAAGCTCTCTTGCGCGTTGATTTGGTGGCAAAACTATGTGAATTTTTATGCCCTGTTCTTTTGCAAAGGCGATGGGTGGTATCAAATCAGTATCGCCGCTCACAATCTGCATACACTCACAATTACGCTCATAAGCATCTTTCATAATCTGCACGGCGATATTAACATCAGTTTGCTTTTCTTCGTGTTTGAGTATGGTGGTGTTGCAGTTCGTGCAATGCACGCTTTTTCTTTTAAAGCTGCCAAGCACAACTTTAACACCCAAATCTTGCAAAATACTCACAAAAACCCTATGTCTTTGCATTGATTCAGGTTTCCAGCTCGCATAAGCACTGAAATAATAAATCTTTTCTATGGTATCATTTCCCGCTAAAAAGAGTGCAGCCATTTTAGTAAAATCCACCCACTTAAATTTGCTAGGTTTATTTTGTGCTGCAAGAAGATTTGATATGGAGTGATAAAAATTAAAGCCATCTATGTAAGTAATGATTTTCACAAAAGCCCTTATAAGTAAAACCCCCGCCGCATTTGCTAAGCGAGGGGGCTACGGATAAATCCGTAGGGAATCAGCAAAATTATAATAAATTTATATTATTTTGTCAAGCATTTTTTAAAAAAATTTATATTTTGATTATAGTATAAAACTTTTTATGCGTTTTCAAACTCGCTCATTTGTTTGTTTTCGCGGATTATTTTACGCACTGAATTTTGAGATAGGTTGTATTTGTAGGCTAAAAAAGAAGTGTTGTAGCCGTTAAACTCGGCTTTTATCTTATCTTTGGCATCAGGGCTGACCTTTGGCACATAAAGGCTCGCCCCTCCATACTCGCGGCAAATTTGTTCAAAACTAAGCCCATTTTTAAACCGCTCGCAAATTTCAAGCAAAATGTGTTTATTCTCCACCGCTTTGTCCTTTCTTTCTTTGTAGAGTGTGTTGCAACCTTTCAAGCCCTGTGATGATTTTACTCGCCTCATCTTTTGTAAGCAAGTAAATAGGCTTATACTCGCCGATTTGCCGTTTGATGAAGTCCTCTTTGCCCTTTACACCAAACTTCCTTTCACGCATTATAGCATAAATCTTTAATGATTGAGCCTTTGAGAGCGTGCCGCTTCTAAAAACATAATCCCTATCTTTACATTTGCCCGCAAAAATGCCTAAAATGTTGCCAAGCTCGCGCTCGTTTAGCTCCTTGCAAGAACTCACCCCAAAACGCACACTAAGCCAGTCCTCCCAAGCACCAGCCGCATAAATTTCTTTATAAAATGGGTCAGTGTGGATAAGGGCTAAAAGCTTGTATTTTAAGCTTTTTTCGCCCCTTGCTTTTTTGGGCTTTGCTTGTGCTTCAACCTTGCTTGTGAGCTTAAATTCAGCATTATTTACGCTTTTGCTCTTTGCCTTTGAAGGCTTTGCAAAGCCTTGAAATTCAGCATTATTTGCACTTTTTACATTCATTTTGCACCCTTTCTACATTTGCTAAAATTCTTTCTATTCTGCCCTCATAAACTTCTAATAATGCAGCATTTCTCTCTTGCACTATTACGCTATTTAAAGCTTCAAGGTCATCAAAGCAAATATAGCACAAGCCATTTTCTAACGCAAATTGTGGCACTTCTGCTCCACAATTTACACATTTCTTATACCCTTCCATTCTCGCCCCCTTTGATAAGCTCATACAAAAGGGCTTTGTTTTTGTAGCCCCCACTGCTTACACGCCAAAAAATCCCCTCAAAATCATCAAGCACGCCCCGAGCAAATTTATCGTCCTTTTCAAAGCCACAAGCAAGCAAAAGTTGCGTTTTATTTGCGCCCCCTTTGCTTAAATGCGCCTTTGCCTTTGCCACAAAGTCCTTTGTTTTAGCGTTCATATTTGCCACAAGCGGATTTATCTCACAAAGCATCAAGTCTTTGAGCCTTATCCCAAAAGCCTTGCTTTCTATCCCCACGCGCTCTTTTTCAGCTCTTAAATTCACGCTCACCAAGCCGTCCTCACCCTCCAACCTTTCAAGCGCAAACATTATGTCCGTGCTGTTGCGTATGTTTGAGCTGCCTTTGAAATTTCGCCCGTCCTTGTTTGAGTGGTGCAAAGCGATTATCGTTGCGCCCGCTTCGCGTAAATTCATAAGCCTTTCAAAAAGCTCCATCGCTTGCTTGTCATTGTCTATGTCGCAAAAATTTCGCAAGCTGTCAAGTATCAGCACCACGCCCTCATAGTTTCGCCCCAAAGCGCAGCTTTCAAGCTGGATTAAAAGCTCATGAGGGTGTATTTTGATTTTGCCACGGTGTAGGTATTTGATTTTAGGGATATTGAGTAGATTTTCTTTATATCCTCGCTCTAAAAGTGCTGATAGCGGGTTATCCAAATCCACATAAATGATTTGCCGCACACTATCCTTTGCCGCCAAAGCCTTTGCCACAGCCGCGCTTAAATAGCTCTTGCCATTGCCCCCATCAGCGTAAATCGTGGTTATCATCTTTTGAGGCAAAAAAGCACTCAACAAAAACTCCACGCGCTCATTTAAATCCGCCTCGTTCAATGCAAAATCATCGATAAAATCAAGCATTTTGCTGTCTAAGTTTGTCATAACTTTCCTTTTTTAGAATTTAGCCTTTCCTCGTAGCGAAGTCTCGTTGCGAGTGCATCGCACGAAGCAAAAAAAGGCTTTTAAAACCCTTTAAGAGTTGTTTAAATAGGCTTTAAAAGCGTTTTTTTATAAAAGCGGTGTGGATACTTCGGCTACGCCTCAGTATGACAACGCACCGCTTTTTGCAAGCTTTTTAAGCCTGTGAGTTATCAAGGCTTTCAAGTTTTGGCTCGATGCGAAAGTTATCCTTTACCACTCGCTTCAAACCAAGCTTTACCAAATCCGCATCATCAAGCTCCGCCAAAGCCTCGCCGTTTGGCTTTTCGGTGTAGCTGATGCAGTCTTTAAAACCATAGCTTTTTATGGCTTTAAGTAGGCTTTCAACCTTTTCTTTCACGCGTGGCAAACTCACGCTCTTTGAAAGGCGGTAGCCGATAGTCCCAAAAACCAGCTCCTTGCTGCGCTTATTTGCAAACTCAGCCTTATTACCCTCGCAAAAGTTTGTTATCTCTTGCTTGATAAAGGCGATTTGATTGACAAGCGGTTCGGTTTTGTCCTTGTAACGCTCTTTTATGTCATTGCATTTAAGCGTTACTTCCCCCTCCAACTTTGAAAGCGCGACCTCGCACTCGCAAAGCTCCTTTAATGCCGCATCGACATCATCAAAATTTGTGATTTTCATCACCTCTCCTTTGTGTTAAATTGAGCCTAAAAAGGCTTTTAAAACCCTTTAAAACTTGTTTAAATAGGCTTTAAAAGCATTTTTATAAAGCCCGCCTGTGGCGGGCGTTTAACCCTTAAATTCAAACTCAAATTTAACCTTTCCGCACCGCCTTGCTAAATCCTCCTCCAAAATCATACCCTTGCTAAAAGCACTCAAAGGTGAGCGCACACTCATTATGCCATCGCACCATTTAAGAGCTTCAAGGCTGTGGGCTATGGCTAGCTCTCTTTGGGTTTTCTCATCATAAACCCCATCAAAAGCCAGCACAGGCGAAAGGGGCAAATGCCCCATTTCAAGCACAGCACGCGCCCCAGCCCTTGCCATTTTAAGCGCGATTTCGCGCGCAAGCTTCTCGTCCTTTACTTCCTCAAACACCGCGCCATAAGGCGAACTCACAAAAATTTTCATCATCGCTTATCCTTTCGCTTGCAAAGAGCGAGAATGCGCCTCATAAACCACGCGCCCGTTGTAAAAAACGGGGCGGTTCAGCTCGTCCGCTCTGTCCTTTGCCTTTTCAAGTGAGCTAAAAGCCAGCTCAAAATTCATATAAAGGCTCTTGTAATACACCCTGTAAGGGCGCAGCTCGCCGTTACCGCTGTTAAAAAACATCTTGTCTTTCATTTGCGCCCCCTTTACAAGATAATCATACTCGCAGCTTGGGCGATTATCTCATCGCTTATTTCCACTTCGTGCAGTCCCGCAAGACGGACGGCGCGTTTGTAGAGTTTTACGCTACTTCTAAAATTGCCTTGCGTGTAAGCAAACACGCCCTTTGTGGTGATTTTCACGCACTCACTCTCATCAAGTCCCTTTAAATGCCACTTCCCACCTATGCGGCTGTAAAGCTGTCTCAGCTCGCCGTTTTTGCCCATTAAATTTTTGAGCAAAATTTCAGTGCCAAAAAGCACCAAAGGCACATTAGAAAAGTCCCAAATACGCCTTAAATCCTCCAAAGCCTTCACGCTCAAATGCTCAGCCTCATCAATCAAAATCACCACATCGCGCCTTTTAAGCTCCTTTGAAATCTGCGCGATTTTCTCGTGGCAGTTTCGAGCAAAGGGCAAATTTAAGCGCGTTTCTAACTCTTCAAGCAAGATTTTAGGCGTGGTGTGTAGTGTGGCTTCCACTAAAATCGCATTTGGGTGCTTTTTAGCAAATTCACGCGCTACCGTGCTTTTGCCACTGCCTGCTGTGCCTGTGATTATGGCTATTTCGCCATTTTCCACAGCCTCGTTGATGACAAAGCTTGACATTTTGTAGTCCTTACTCTCAAATATCTCGCTCACGCTTTCAGCCTTTGGCTTTGCCTTGTAGTTTTCAAGGTAAAGGGCGATTTTACGCCCAAGCTCATCAGCCTTGCCCTTGTATTCGCCCTTGCGAAATTGACTTATCGCCGCCGCACTTACTCCCAAAGCACGAGCAAGCGCACTTTGTGAAACCTCATTGACGCTTAAAAACGCCTCTAAATCCTTGCGGATTTTGTTTATGTCGAAATTTTGCATTTCGTCTCCTTTTTTAAAAGAATTTTTGCCTTTAAAAAGGCTTTTAAAACCTTAAAGCCCCCGCCCTTGCGGAGGGGGTTTGGGGGTGGGTAAGGCTTTAAAAGCATTTTTACAAAACGCACGCAAGCGTTAAATTTTTCTTACCGCTCGCGTGCAAGGCGTTTGTGTGTTTGCTAATCCTTTATTTTCCAAAACCACAACTCATCGCCCCTAAACTCAAAAACATACCCGCCTACACATAAAGACTCAGTCTTTTTTGTGCGCGGGTGTCGCCTAAAAAAGTGTTGCGCTGCACCTCACGCAGCTCTTCTTTTTGCCTTGTCTCAAAATTAGAGCTTTCAATCACGGCATTTTGAGCCTTTTTTAAGGCTTCTTCCTCTCTTTTTTTAGCCGCCCTTTCAGCCAGCACCGCGCGACCCTTTTTAAGATTTTCAAGCGAAGCCCTTTTTTTCACATCGCTTGGGGCTTTGTCTGCCTTGCGAAATCTCTCACAAAGCTCTTCAAAGCTCTCTTTCCACGGACTTGGTGCTGTGTAAATTTGATTTCCCCAAATCACGCGCTCCTCCTTAACACATCTACGATTTTGTTAGTGCGCTTTTGAAAGATAAGCCCTCCAAACTCGCAAAAATAAAGCGGCGAATAATCCGCCTCCACACCGCGCAACATTTTTACGCGCTCACTCTTGCGTTTTTTCCAAAAAAACGCTAAAATTCTCTTTGTAAGAAATTTCATTTCTTGCTCCTTTTTTTAGAATTTACCTTTTATTTTGGGGCTTAACGCCCCTTTTAAAAGGTTTTTAAAGCCGTTTGAAAAGGACTTTAAACGACTTTAAAAGCCTTTTAACCCCAAGCCTTTAACAAATGCACCGCACACCAAACAAACCCAGCCGCACCCCACAGCATCAAAACCCACAAGCTCACTTCGATGATGGCGTTTTCCTTTCTTTTCAAAAACTCCCAAATTCGCCTTTTCATTTCTCACCTCCTAAAACAGCACTCTCCCAGCTTAAATTCTTTTTAGCTGTCAAGTTTTCCTTGACACCTTTTAAAAGCCCATTTTTTCGTAATGTTGTAAAAGTTGTTAATGTTGTAATCTTTTTTGTTTTTTGCTGATAATTTTTTTCACCCTGCTGACCCCGCACAAAAGCCTTAACCTTGTCATACTGAGGCGTAGCCGAAGTATCCACAGCCAAACTATCCATAGCCCCCAAAATCTCATACTCCCCACTCACACGCAAAGCCTCGCTTTTAAGCCTTGCACTTTCTAAAAGCTCATTATTTACGCCCTTGTATTTTGGCTTTTTGGTGCGTGGCATCTTTTTAGCAAGCTCGCTTAAAATCGCAGGCGTAGTGCTTTCCACCCAAGCCCTTGCCTCGCTCATCTTTGCCTTTTCATTTTTAAGCCTTTGTTTAAAGGCTTTTTGCGCCCTTTTTGCCGTCTCAGCACTCACGCCCTTTACGCTGTCAAGCTCGCGCGCTATGTCTATGAACGCACCCTTTTCATCATAAACAAAAAGCTCGCTTGTGTTGTTGATATTTTGCGCCACCATCACGCTTGCAAATTCATAAATTTTCGTGGAGTAAAAATAAAGCCCCCCATAAGCTATACCCTTTTTACCCACAGCCCTGCGTTCAAGCGGGCTTAAACGGCTCATTAGCTCATACTCATTCATCGCCACCGCTTCACTTGCCCGCTCGTTATAAGCTTGCGTTGGCGTTTTTTCAATGCGCGCCAAATAAGCATTATTCATAAAGCTATCCGCATACTCATCGATTTTAAGGGCTATTTCATTTAAGGTGTGTAAGTCTTTTTGATTGCTCTTTTGTCCGCGTTTAAGCCGCCTTTGCGCCCTGCTAAAAAAGAATTCAATCGCTTGCCTTTGCGCCACACTATGCCCTATGTAGCCTTTGAGCCACTCGGTTAAGTGATTTTGAAGTCTTGCAAAATTTCGCTCCACAAAGGGCTTACACCAGCCACTATAAGCAGGCGTTCGCTCACTTTGTATATCAAGCCGTAACAACACTTCTTTTATGTAGCGGCTCACAAAGGCTGAGCCGTTGTCGCTTTTGATGATTTTAGGCTTGCCGTATTTCATTATGTATTTGGCTATCGCGCGGCTTACACCCAAGCTATTTTCAGTGTCGCTGATGTGAAAGCTACAAACCCCGCTGTAAGTATCGATTAACCCTATTAAAACAAAGCGTTTTTGCCACGCTTCCACACTCTCAACTTCAAGCCCAAGCTCACGCGCTAAAATACTTGTATCAATTATCGCATCAATGCTAGTAGCATCAATTTCCACGATTTGATTTATGCTATTTACGCGGTGATTACTCACACCCAAAGCTGGTAAAAACGCACTCACCGCTCCGTCCTCACCCTTTTGTATGATGAGCTTTTGCAAAGGATTTTTTCGCAAATAAGAGCGCACATACCTATCAAGCACACCATAACTCACCACTTCACTTTCTTTTGCTAAAAACTCTTTCATATCGCACCTATCAAGCGAAGCTAAATGAGCGTGAAGTAGCCTGTGTATCGAGCTTACATTCACGCGCCCACGACTTGCCATTATCAAGATCTCCAACATAAATTTTTAAACCAACATTATACAAATCAACACGCACATAATTAAAGTCATTTCCTAAAAGTTTGGCGACAAAAATTAGACTTATGAATTTTAGTGGTTTTTCGACACATTTCGTAATAGGCAAATTTTCACAACTAAACAAAAAAGGCAGTTGAGTAAAATGTTCATCAAACATTGCTCTTGTATGATTTTCAAAGCGATTCGAATCAATTTCAACAAAAAGAGTGTGGCTGTGGCATTGATTGATTTTATAATCATCAGGTAATTTATATTCTCTCTTTTGGCTTGATATTTTACCTTGAAAATCCACATTTTCAAACTTTACTATACTAAACAAGCCGTAAAAGACTTGATTTGCTCTAAATTTGCAAAAATTTTCACATTTTCATCAAATTTTAAAACATTTTTTGCTAGAATTTGCGCTGAAATCTACAAAATTTTTGCGAAAAGGACGAAAAATGGCAACTTATGCTATGGGAGATTTAAAAAAGGGGCTTAAAATCGAGCTTGACGGCGTGCCGTTTAAGATTGTGGAGTATCAGCACGTAAAGCCGGGCAAGGGTCCAGCCTTTGTGCGCATTAAAATCAAGTCGTTTTTGGACGGCAAGGTGCTTGAAAAGACGATTCACGCTGGGGACAAGTGCGAAGCACCGAATTTAGAGGACAAGCAAATGCAATACCTTTACGATGACGGCGAGAACTGCCAGTTTATGGACACGGCAACTTACGAGCAAGTAGCCATCAGCGATGATGATGTTGGAGATGCCAAAAAATGGATGCTTGATGGAATGATGGTTGATGTGATGTTTCACAACGGCAAGGCTATCGGCGTGGAAGTGCCGCAAGTCGTGGAGCTTAAAATAGTAGAAACAGCACCAAATTTCAAGGGCGACACGCAAGGCTCAAACAAAAAGCCAGCCACGCTTGAAACGGGCGCGGTGGTGCAAATCCCTTTTCACATTTTAGAGGGCGAGGTGATTCGCGTGGATACTGTGCGTGGCGAGTATATAGAAAAGGCAAACAAATAAAGGACAGCAAATGACAAGGACATTAAGACAAGCGTTTAAAAACGCATTTCAACCTGCGGAGATAGCCGTAAAAAAGGCACTTGGGATAAAAAAGCTCAAAAAAGGACAGCT
>OIZF01001537.1_pt1 | contig 13106 bp, 11 predicted proteins | sample 1588471 | NCBI WGS metagenome assembly OIZF01 (sample SAMN03283279) | human gut metagenome | biome: human-associated habitat; material: feces | host: Homo sapiens | place: Peru | collected 2012
TAACTACAATGTTAACTTCCATATTTAAGTCACCTCCTTTCAAATGATTGATATCCCTTTGCTTATACTGGGAAGATAAGCTTGTCTTTTGAGGGATACAAAATAAAAAAGACGAGCTTACAAAGATTCATAAAATCTTTTACGCCCGTCTTGCGGTTCTTGATTAAAATTAGTTAACCTTTTCATTTATGATTTGATATGTATTATTTGGCAAGAATGTAATAATGGTTTTAAATCCTTTTTTTTTATTTCTACCGTTTTCTTGTTTTTATCAACAAAACATACTGTCTTACCATCAATATTTTTAATTTTATCCACTTTTTCCCTCCTTTCTAGAAAATATACCTTTGTCGAATAAACATAAATCTTGTAAAAACTTTATTCAAAGATTATAATTAACATAGAATTAATTATGTTTTTTCCCTTTTTTAGCTTTTACAGTCTAAATTATAAGTCTTTTTTTAATTGAGCCGGGATAAAACGGGATGAAAAACGAGATAGGTGAGTATAAATGAAATTTTGTGATTACTTTAAAATGATTATAGGGATGAAGCATGAAGCAACAAATGCTGATTTTTTACGTGCTATAACTGAAAATTTTATAAGAGACCCTTATAAAAATGAATTGTATTTAGATATTGATTTTAACCCAATCGAAAAATATTACGACAATGATGAAACATTAAAAAGCATTTGTAATGGTAATACAAACATGAATAAAGCTTGTGCTGCAGAATTATACAGTTTATATGATAAAGAAAAATTAATCGGCTTCTTTTCAAACAGAGAATATAACTTTGAGCCTTATAAAGAGCTTATCATTGCAAATGGATTTAAAATAGAAATTATTGATGGAGATGAGGATATATTAGCAACTATGGCCGACTTACTTGCCAAGATTTTTCATGATATATCCGAAGGCAAAAAAGAATCATTTCCACCACTTCAAAAATTAAATATGAAGGTTCTAGAAAATGATGCATTTAAACAAGCATATATTAAAGAAAATTGCATATTCATTGAAGGTCAATGTATACATTTACCATTTACTGTTAACGAGATAAAAGATAATGAAGAATTACCTTATGTTAAAGAATTATTAAAAGTTTACAGTGAAAAAATTGGTGTTAAAATTAATTCAATCAATGATTTGAATCAATATAAAGATTGCATGTTTCACTTTAATAGACAACGAAGGTCATATTTTAGCGCTGAAGCCATCAAACGTTCCGTAAGAGATTTATTCGCTGATGGTCAGGATAATTTTAAATTAATTCAAGACGAAATGTTTTCTGCTGTTGAAGAAATATATTTTAATGTTGACACAAAAGATGGTTATACAAGGCTTTCTAATGTTTTGAATATGGCATTAAAAGCAAATTTAAATAGTACCATTTTATTAAATATTAGAGGACTTATTACGGCTGAGGAAAGAAAAGGAATATGTCACATCTTAGTAAATGATGGTGTTATTCATTCATGGGTGGAGGTCATATATGACTAATAATTACAATCAAAGAAATGAAATTGCTTTAAGAATATTACTTCTTCTTTCTATAATTGATGAACCCAAAACTGTCGATGTTATTGCAACGTTTGATCTAATTATTACATATGGTAAATATTTTCAATTATCCAATTCTAATCTTCATGGAGAAAATCCTTATTATCTAGCTGAACTTACCTCACGAAGAATTTTAATTAATAATGCTATAAAATTTCTTGTTAGAAATAACTTTATTCAAATCTATACAACCAATAATGGCTTTTCATATAAGATTAATAAAAAAGGGATTTCTTATATTAACAAGGCTAATTCTAGTTATAGTAAAGAATATAAGATGGTTGTTCAAAATTTAAAAAAATATTTAAAAGATTATACTGATGAACAAATAGTTGAAAAGGTAAGCCTTATGAGGAGAAAGTGAGGTAAATAAAATGAGTAATGTATTTATAAAAAGCGTTATAGCAAAAGGTCAAAATAAACGCGATTCAATTGTTGAATTTTCACAAAATTTATCTATAATATATGGAGCATCAAATACTGGAAAAACATATATATTTAAGATTATCAATTATCTTTTTGGTTCAAGCAAACTTGACGTCAAATCAAATACTGGTTACACAATTTTTTCTATGACTATATCTTTTGATAATAAAGATATAATATTTTCAAGAAAACTTAATAGTTCACGTATTGATGTAGTAAGTTATCATCATTTAATAAAAAGTGGCACTTATTCTACTGATTTAGAGTCTGACTATCCAATTAATAAAGTATATTTATCCTTGCTTGGAATCAATGAAGATTTTAGAGTACCATTCAATAAAAATTGTGAAATGAAACGTTTTACATTTAGGTCTTTTCTTCACTTACTTATGATAAATGAAACCCAAATTGAACGTCCTACATCTATAATATTACCAAAAGAAACTACTTTAAAAACTTACTTCCTATCTGAATTATTATTTATACTTAATGAGCAAGACTTTTCATGCTACGATCCTGAAGAAAAAGATAGCATCAAAAGAGCAAAAAAATCAGCACTTAAAGAATATATATCTAATAAAATAAAAGATATTGAAAATAAAATTAATCAAATAAAACAAAATAATAGCATTTTAAAAGAAGATATCGATATTTGTGAAAGCATAAATCAGCTTACTTGTGAGTTGAATATTATTCAAAGCAAAATTGAAAAATCAATTACAAATGGAAAAAAAATACTAGATTCAATTAATTCAACAAATGAATCTCTTGCTGAATGTGATATTTTATTAAATAGATATACAACTTTAGAATCACAATACTTATCAGATATTAAACGATTGTCTTTTATTGTTGAAAGTGAATCTATTTTAAGCAACAATTCTACAAACAATATATGCCCATTTTGTAATAATCATTTTGAAGAACAAATCCCACCTAATAATCTCGAATCTATAAATAAAGAAATTATCAGAATTAAAAATCAGCTTAATGATTTGATAGCTGCTAAAAAAGATGTTCTTACTGAAAAAAATAATTCATTATTAAGCATTAAAAAATATAAAGAATCATATAAAAAGTTAGAATATATAACTAAACATTCATTAAAGAAACAAGAAAATGAAATCAAAAGTAAAATTAATACTATTCAAGAATATATAAAATTAACTTCAGAGCTTAATTCAATGATGTCAATAACTGCTTCTTGGAATGAAGATTTAATTAATCTTGACAAGAAAGTAGCACATAAAACCATCTATAAACCTATAGAATTATTTCCTTCATCCTTTGAAAATGAATTGTCGACTATAATTAAAGATATACTTAAAAGTTGCAATTTGCCTAAATATGAAACAGCTCGTTTTAATCTTAAATCATTTGATATTGAAATTAATAATGATCAAAAAAATGCCAATGGTAAAGGATTTACAGCATTTTATAATACCGTTTTAGTATTAGCGTTTCGAAAATATCTTTATGATAAAGCTAATATAAAACCATTCTTCTTTATTATTGATACACCTCTTTTAGGCCTAGATGTTGGTCAAGCAGAATTTAGCAACAATAACATTAGAACTGGCATTTATCAATATTTCATTAATTCAATTGAGCAAGGACAATTAATTATTTTTGATAATGAAAAAGATATGCCAAAAATTAATTTTGCTAATAAAAAAATTAAAACAATCTACTTTTCCCATATTAAAGATAACACTACAAGATATGGTTTTTTATTAGATTATGAAGATTAAAAAAGGATATTAAAGCATTCTATAATTTTATAGATTAGCTTAATATCCTTTTCTTTTATATATAATTTAATTTTTCTTAATAGCCATATTTAATTTTATTTTTCTTAAAAATATACTGATACAATTACACCTAATACCTCAGCAGCTACCAATGCAAGCCAAATTCCATCCTTAAAAGATAAAGTTAATTGAATATAATCTTAAAGCTAAGGGAGTTAAGCTTGTAAGCTCCTTATTATACGATACAAAAATCAAAGTGAATAGCTTAAATAACAATATTAAACATAAAATAGAAGCCTATTAAACTGACTATTTAATGCAAAATACATTACAATACTCAAAAATAGCACCGTTCCAGCAGTGCTTTTTCTATTCTCCAATAAGAAAAAAGAAGGATTTTTTCTTCCTCCTTCTTTTTACATCCAGGCTGCACCTACCAATATTACTAATATAAACAATACTAGAATAAATGCGAATCCGCCACCATTTTGGTTAACTCCGCCATTATTTCCTTGGCAACAAGTATTTGACAAAATATCACCTCGATATATTTTATGCAAGGTTTACTATTTTGGTTATTTACTTTGTTAAAGTTATAACACGCACAAAATCATCAAATTCTTTCGTTTGACTATTATAACGTTTAATTTTAAAGGTTAATTTATCACCAATTTGTGCAAATGATAAAACCTTTGATATATCAGAGTTGTGGATAATTTCCTCGTCATTACAAGAAATAATAATATCACCAGCCTCAATTAGACCATCAACATTATTCTTTTTAGAATCAACATTTAAAACAACACAATATACTCTTTCTAAATCAGGCACCTTAATTTTACTATAAATTTCACTTGGATACATTTGTGCTTGTAAATCATTTAAGCTTTTATGATACTCTGTAACAGTTATACCTATTGTTGTTCTTTTAACCTCACCAGAAGTCTTCATTTGCTTATAAGATTTCATTACATATTCCATTTTTAAAGCCGAAGACATTCCTTGAATATATTCTTTTTCCTTTAAATCCGAATCAATTTTAGACGTAAATATGCCTAGTAACGCTCCATTTTGATTATAAAAGCCACAACCATAGCTTGATGAATTAAGACTTGCATCACTTGCAAGATAAATGCTATCCACCCTTGATAAATAGCCTTTTGTAATACTATTTAATGGTATTTCATTTTTACTTTGTGAAAGTGGAGTTGAAACAGTATATATTGCTTCACCTTTTAGATATTCGTATTCTATTGTTGGAAGTGAAAAATCAATTGAATCGCCACTAAACTCAAGTAATGATAAATTGTTCTTTGTATCAAGACCTATTATTTTTGCATCAACTGTTTTTGAATTTTCATATATAACAACATTAGCATTAATACTTCCTAAATCACTTGAACTTAAACCATAATATTTATTATTAGTATATTCAATAACTGTACCAGAATATGTTCCAGTTTCTTCATTTTTGACTGCAAAACTAGATTTTAGACCTTTATCATAATCGATAGATTCTTCACTTTTATCCTGGTAAATAATATTAATTTCATTTTGATTACTAGACAAATTACAGCTTGCAAGAAAAATAGTAGGTAATAATATAAAAGATAAAATTTTCTTTTTCATATAGAACCACCCTATTCTAATCCATAAGTTTTTATAAAGTTTTTTACTTCATTTAAGCTTATAGCATAGCCCATACCTTCAACTACAATTCCACTGCTTGACAAAGTTGTTTTCTCAAAATTAATACCAATTAAATCACCCTTAATATTAAATAGCGCCCCTCCGCTATTACCTGAATTTATTGCAGCATCATGTTGAATAACCTCTACTGTTGAGGTTGTATTAAGTACTGTATCAAAGCTTAGGGAATATAAACTACGAGATGCAACACCAACCGTAACTGTATTAAAATTAGTCAAGCCCAAAGGACAACCAATTGCAATTACTGTTTCGCCAGGATTTATAACAATCCCATTTTCTGTAATTTTTGATACACCAACGTTATACTTTTCAGCCGCTTCAAAACTTATACACGCAAGATCTTTATTTGGATTAACCGCCTCAATTGTAGCGTCAATATAGGTTTTGCCATTAATATAAGCTTCTACCTTACCAATAACACGATTACCAGAAATAGCGTTAGATACAACATGATAATTAGTTAAAGCATAATACTTAAGTCCTTCATTTTTAAATACAACACCTGAGCCTGTTGAAGCTGATGACGAATCACTTGAATAAACACCAATACAAGATGCCTCAACATTACTAACTACATCAGATACAGAATTATTGACAATATAAATATCTGGATTAGATGCTACAGGATTAGAACTTGTTTTGTTTAGGATTGAACAACTCCCAAGTGTTAAAGCAACTCCCCCTAAGCATAAAAGTATACTAAATTTTTTCATTTGAAACCTCCAAATTAAAAGCTCTATATGCATTATTATATGTTATTTTTTCAATTTCTAAAATAGACATTTCTCTTATTTTAGCTATTTCTTCAATCGTATAAATAATATATGCACTTTCATTACGTTTACCTCTAAAAGGATGAGGCGTAATGTATGGGCAATCAGTTTCAACTAGCATATAATTTAAATCAATATTAGCACATACTCTTTTAATTTCTTTTGAATTTTTGAATGTAATAGCTCCCCCTATTGCAATATAAAAGCCCATTTGAATAAATTCTCGTGCCATTTCAAGTGAACCTGAATAGCAATGCAAAATACAATTTAATTTATGTGCATAAGGTTTTAATATTTCAAGCGTATCGGCCCAAGCATCTCTTGTATGAATAATAACCGGTAAATTTCTTTTAAGTGCAATTTCCATTTGAAGTTTAAATAATGGTATTTGATATTCCCTTAGAGGACCATCATCATAATGATAATCAAGTCCTATTTCACCTAATGCATTAACCTTGTGACTATCTAAAAAAACTTCTAAAAGCTCTATATCCTTAAGATAATTAGGACTAGCTTGATCTGGATGAATACCAGCACTACAATAATAATTAGAATTTTTTTGTGCCAAATCATAAGCTTGTTGATTCCCTATATGAGAATAACCCACTAGCATAAGCTTCATATTAAGTTCATCACATCTTTTTAGGCATTCTTCACGATCATTATCAAATTCCATACTAAAAAGGTGACTATGAGTATCAAAAATCATATTATCACATTCCTTGTGACTATTATATCATAAAACAAAAAAAAGAGAGCCGAAGCTCTCTAATTTTTTTAAAATTATTCAATAACCTCAGTAACTGAACCAGCACCTACAGTATGTCCACCTTCACGAATAGAGAACTTAGTTCCTTGTTCGATAGCAATTGGGTGAATTAATTCAACTGTCATTACTGTGTTGTCTCCTGGCATTACCATTTCTGTACCTGGTTCAAGAGTAATTGTACCAGTAACGTCTGTTGTACGGAAATAGAATTGAGGACGGTAGTTAGAGAAGAATGCTGTATGACGTCCACCTTCTTCTTTGCTTAGTACGTATACTTGAGCTTTGAACTTGTGATGAGGATGTACTGAACCTGGTTTAGCTAATACTTGACCACGTTGTACTTGAGTACGATCGATACCACGAAGAAGAACACCAACATTATCTCCTGCTTCAGCGAAATCAAGAAGCTTACGGAACATTTCAAGACCAGTAACTACTGAAGAAATAGTATCCTTAATACCAACGATTTCAACTGTATCGTTTAATTTAACCATACCACGCTCAACACGTCCAGTAGCAACTGTACCACGACCAGTAATTGTGAATACGTCTTCAACTGGCATTAAGAATGGCTTATCATTATCACGAACTGGTGTAGGAATATATGAATCTACAGCGTCCATTAATTCTTCAATCTTAGCAACCCACTTTGGATCTCCATTTAAAGCACCAAGAGCTGAACCACGGATGAATGGAATTTCATCACCTGGGAAGTCATACTCGTTAAGTAATTCACGAATATCCATTTCAACTAAGTCAATGAACTCTTCATCATCAACCATATCGCACTTATTTAAGAATACAACGATTTTTGGAACTCCTACTTGACGAGAAAGAAGGATATGCTCACGAGTTTGAGGCATTGCACCATCAGTTGCAGCTACTACTAGAATAGCTCCATCCATTTGTGCAGCACCAGTAATCATGTTCTTTACATAGTCGGCATGTCCTGGGCAGTCTACGTGTGCATAGTGACGCTTTTCAGTTTCATACTCAACGTGTGCAGTATTAATTGTAATACCACGCTCTCTCTCTTCTGGAGCAGCGTCGATATTAGCATAGTCTTTCTTTTCAGCAAGACCCTTAGCAGCTAGAACTGAAGTAATTGCAGCTGTTAAAGTAGTTTTACCATGGTCGATGTGACCAATTGTACCAATGTTAACATGTGGTTTTGAACGATCAAATTTTTGTTTTGCCATAATATATGGTCCTCCTAATTATTTTTTTTACTTTCCTGGTTATTTTCATAACCACTATACTGATATTTTACCCCATTTCTGGGGCAAAATCAAGTATATTATAATTCAATTACTTATTAAGAACGTGCCTTAACAATTTCTTCTTGAACATTTCTAGGACATGGTTCATAAGTATGCATTTGCATCATAAATGTTCCACGACCTTGAGTATTTGAACGAAGTGCAGTAGCGTATCCTGACATTTCAGCTAGTGGAACATATGCACGGATATTTAATCCATTTCCACGACGCTCTTGTGACTCAAGACGTCCACGACGAGAAGTTAAGTCACCGATAACATTACCAACATAATCTTCTGGAACGATAACATCTACATCCATAATAGGCTCAAGAAGGATTGGCTTACACTTCTCCTTAGTTGCCTTTAATGCCATAGATGCAGCAATCTTGAAGGCAGCTTCTGATGAGTCGACTTCATGGTATGATCCATCAAATAATGTACACTTAACGTCTATTACTGGGTAACCAGCAATGATACCATTAGGCATAGCCTCTTGAAGACCCTTATCAACAACTGGAATATATTCACGAGGAACTGTACCACCAACAACAGCATCTACGAATTCATAGCCCTTACCAGGATTTGGTTCGAACTTAATCCATACGTGTCCATATTGTCCACGACCACCTGATTGGTGAATAAACTTACCTTCAACCTCAGCAGCTTGAGAAATAGTCTCACGGTATGAAACTTGTGGATTACCAACGTTTGCAACAACGTTAAATTCTCTCTTCATACGGTCAACAATGATATCAAGGTGAAGCTCACCCATACCAGCGATGATTGTTTGACCAGTTTCTTGGTCTGTATATGTTCTGAATGTTGGATCTTCTTCTGCAAGCTTTAATAAAGCTGTAGTCATCTTTTCTTGGTCAGCCTTAGTCTTTGGCTCAACAGCAACAGAGATAACTGGCTCTGGGAATACCATTTGTTCAAGAATAATATCATTCTTTTCAGCACATAAAGTATTACCAGTTGTAGTGTTCTTAAATCCGATTGCAGCAGCGATATCACCAGCGAAAACTTCAGAGATTTCCTTACGGTGATTAGCATGCATTTGCATGATACGTCCTAAGCGCTCTTTAACATGCTTAGTTGTATTTACAATATAAGAACCTGATGTAATATGACCTGCATATACACGGAAGAATGTTAATCTACCAACGAATGGGTCAGTCATAACCTTAAATGCTAAAGCTGTGAATGGCTCATCGTCAGAAGGTTGAATATCAATTTCATTACCTTCGTCATCGTATCCCTTAACAGCTCCGATATCAATTGGAGATGGTAAGTAATCGATTACAGCATCAAGCATAAGCTTAACACACATATTCTTGTATGCAGAACCACATAAAACTGGGAAGAACTCAGCCTTTAATACTTCCTTACGGATAGCAGCCTTGATTTGATCAATAGCAGGTTCTTCTCCTTCAAGTAATTGCATCATGATTTCATCATCAAACTCAGCGATTGTTTCAAGTAATTCATGACGCTTTAAAGCTGCGATTTCAGCTAAATCAGCTGGAATTTCAATTTCTTTATAGTTTTCTTCTGGACCACCATCGAATTCATAAGCCTTCATAGTGATTAGATCGATAGCTCCACGGAATGAATCCTCAGAACCAATAGGCCATTGAATTGCAGCAGCCTTTGCTCCTAAACGGTCATGGATAGTACCAACAGAGTATGCAAAATCAGCACCTGTCTTATCCATCTTATTAACGAATACAATACGAGGTACATTGTACTCTGATGCTTGACGCCAAACTGTTTCAGTTTGAGGTTCAACACCTGCTTGACCATCTAGAACTGTTACGGCACCATCAAGTACACGAAGTGAACGAGAAACCTCAACTGTGAAGTCTACGTGTCCTGGTGTATCGATAATGTTTAAACGATATCCCTTCCAATAAGCTGTTGTTGCAGCAGAAGTAATAGTGATACCACGCTCTTTTTCCTGCTCCATCCAGTCCATTTGTGAAGCACCTTCATGTGTTTCACCAATATCATGAATAACTTTTGTATGGAATAAGATACGTTCAGTTGTAGTTGTCTTACCAGCATCAATGTGGGCCATGATACCAATATTACGATATGTATCTAGTGAATGTTCTCTAGCCATAATTTAAACTCCTTTTATAAATTAGAAACGATAGTGAGCAAATGCCTTATTTGCTTCAGCCATCTTATGAGTATCTTCGCGCTTCTTAACAGCAGCACCAGTTCCATTAGCTGCGTCCATAATTTCCTTAGCTAACTTCTCTTCCATAGTCTTTTCATTTCTCTTACGAGCATATGTGACTAACCATCTTAAACCTAAAGTTTCCTTTCTTTCAGGTCTAACTTCTACTGGAACTTGGTAGTTTTGTCCACCAATACGACGGCTCTTAACTTCAACAACTGGCATAATGTTATTCATAGCAGTGTTAAATACTTCAAGAGCATCTTGACCAGTTACTTCCTTAACACGGTTTAAAGCACCGTAAACAATGCTTTGAGCAGTACCCTTCTTACCGTCTAACATAACTGTGTTCATAACACGAGTTACAAGCTTAGAACCATAAATTGGATCTGCAAGCACTTCTCTTTTAGCGATATGTCCCTTACGAGGCATGGCGATTCCTCCTTTTCAAATTAAGATTTTTATAAATTAATTGTGTTTTAAGAAGATATTACTTCTTTGCTTTTGGTCTCTTAGCACCATACTTAGAACGAGATTGTAAACGATTTGCAACTCCTGTAGTATCTAGTGCACCACGAATGATATGGTAACGTACACCTGGAAGGTCCTTAACACGACCACCACGAATAAGAACTGTACTGTGCTCTTGTAAAGAGTGTCCAATTCCTGGAATGTATGCTGTTACCTCCATTCCGTTTGATAAACGAACTCTGGCATATTTTCTTAAAGCTGAGTTTGGCTTCTTAGGTGTCATAGTTGTAACACGAGTACAAACTCCACGCTTTTGAGGTGCGTTTACCTTATTATAACGCTTTTGAAGAGTATTGAAAGATACACCTAGGCTTGGAGCCTTTGATTTTGTAGTCTTATCTTGTCTTCCTTTACGTACTAATTGAGCAATTGTTGGCATTGTAATTTCTCCTTTCTATCACACGATATGATTATTTGTTATTACAAAATTTATTCCATTTAATACATAAAATTAAATGTCACAATTTTTCACAGCAGTCACATTATACAAGTTCATTTTTAAGTTGTCAACAAGAAAATGTAAAAAAAAATCAAAAAATATTATTTTTTAACAAACACCCGGATATGTGTGCATAAAATATGGCTTGTTAACGTGTTTTTTTCATAAAACTGCATTTTCTATTTTTCCCTTATTTACCATATATATACATGCAAAATATTTAATATCCTATATCATACATACTATTTTAAAATTATTGGTTTATTTTACACTTATGAAAAATTATTCTTTATTTTTAAATTTGAATGTGCTATTATTTATTTGCATGTTCCTATAGCTCAGCTGGATAGAGCGTTCCCCTCCTAAGGGAAAGGCCGGAGGTTCGAATCCTCTTGGGAACGCCATTAAAAAAATAAGCTCTTCATTATGAGGAGTTTTTTTGTTATTTACATTTTTCAAATAAATCATCAATAGTATATAATTGATAATTATTTTTTTATATCATAACCACTTTTAGAAAAGAAACCATAATTTACAGAATTTAAATTAGTTTTAGATATTTGACTTATTTCTTCTTTAATCATTTCATCATTTATCTTAATATTTCTATATTTACATTCATAAAAAATAAAACCATCCTTTGTTTGACCTACCATTTCAATATAAAATAATAACTGCATTTATAGTATATTATTACATTATAATTTTTCAGCTTTTTTTGTAATTCATAACTTACAAAGTCGTAAATTACAAAATATTGATATGAATTAATTATCTTTTTTATCATTTAAAGTTCTATAATTAAGAGCCAATGCCATTAAACTATCCTTTTCATTCTTAATTTTATCATCAATAACTAAATCTAATAAATAATCTAGGACTTCACCTATTTTTTTACCTTTATAACCTAATTTTATAATATCATAGCCGTTAACCTTCAAATCAGAAAGTTTTAAGCACTGTTTTTCTTCTTTTATCTCATTAATAATGTTTTTAACTTTTTCAATATCAATTAATTCGTATTTTGTATGATCTAATTTATCAGCGTTAATTAATTCTAGAAGCATATAAAATAATTCTTCGTTTTGATTAGGAGTATGTGAAAAATTTTTTATGATACTTTTCTTAGTTAGATTAATTGTTGAATCATGGAATTTAATTAAATATACTATTTTAGAAATTTCCGAATTTGAAAATTTAAGTCTTTTTAAAATATTTGTGGCAATTATAGCACCTTCATGAGGATGTCCATAAAAATGACCAACACCATTTACATCAATAGAAAAACAATTTGGCTTTCCTATATCGTGAAGTAATGCAGCCATCCTTAAAAGTACTAATTCTTTTAAATTATTATTAATTTTTATATTTCTACATACATTTATAATATGTTCATAAAGTGTATTTTCATGATAGGGATTATTTTGATTAAACTTATAAGAGCATTTAAGTTCTGGAATTATCACAAATATAATGTCATAGTATTTTTCAAGAATTTTATAAACATCCTTACCTTCAAGAATTCCTTCGAGTTCATGCTTAATTCTTTCTGTAGATATATTTTTAAGTAAATCCTTATATTTTAAAATAGAATCATTTGTCTTTTTTTCTATTTCAAAGCCAAGCTTAGATGCAAATCTTAATACTCTAAGAATTCTAAGAGGATCCTCTTTAATTCTTAATTCAGGATCATTTGCTCTT
>OIZF01001538.1_pt1 | contig 13103 bp, 13 predicted proteins | sample 1588471 | NCBI WGS metagenome assembly OIZF01 (sample SAMN03283279) | human gut metagenome | biome: human-associated habitat; material: feces | host: Homo sapiens | place: Peru | collected 2012
CGTAGCCGTATGCTTCCTCCAAGTCCATACGTTGCCCCTCATGTGTCATCACGGTAATCAATTCTGTTCGTGCGTCCGAAGTGATTCTCTCTTGTTCGTTGCAAACAGAATAGGCTATGTTATACTGTCCTTCCACTTCCCCTGTCAGAATACCTTTACCAGCGATACGTCCCTCAAACATGGCTTGCCAGTCTCTGTCATCTGATGGTAGACCAAACAAACGGTACAGTCCGACATTGTCTAATATCAAGCAATACTTCTTGCCCTCAAACACACGCATGCCACGTCCTACTTGCTGCAGGTATTTTGCCAACGACAGTGTGGGTCTCGCCAACTGAATGAACTCTACATCGGGACAGTCAAAGCCTTCACCAAACAAGTCAACGGTAATAAGAATTTTGAGTTTTGCGCTCGGCTCGTAGAGACGCTTGCCTGAGCAAGAATTTTGAGTTTTGAATTGTCGGCAATTCGAGGATAATTCATGGCAATTCGTGTTCGAATCTCTTTCTATTTCATGGCAATTCGTGTTCTTAAACCTTTCTATTATCTGTTTTCGCTCTTCCGGCGGAGTCTTCGAGCTTATCGCCACCGCATTCAGTCCATGTTCCCTGTAATATTGCGCTATTCGTTCCGCATGAGCTATGTCTATGGCGTAAGTGATGCCCTTCTTGTTAGCTGCATATCTCATCACCGTATCACAAAGCCTCTCGATACTTGGCTGCACATTCAGCTTCTCACTCATCTCTCTCAGCGAGAAGTCTCCGTCGGCACCACGTTTCTTCAGCGAGTTCACCAAGCGCCAGTCCTCACTATCCTCTCTTATGGACATATAGTCATACAACGATAGCCACCCATCGGCAATAAACTTCTTTACCGACCACGACTGCAGCAGCACATCAAACAAATCGGTGAACCCTCGTTTGGTCAGTCGGCAAGGCGTGGCAGTCAGTCCCAACTTCTTTGCCTCAGGATAAGCATCCATCACCTCCTTGTATGTCTTTGCCACAGCATGATGCGCCTCATCAATTATGATGAGCGAAGGTTTCTCCTCCAATTCATGATAATGCTTCGATAGCCACTGTATAGAGAAAACTTTGATAAGTGAAGAGTGAAAAGTTAAAAGGGAAAAATCCAGATGGAGAGAAAAGTGAAAAGTGAAAAGTGAAGAATCCAATTGCTTTGCAAGTGTTTCCTTTATCTGTTCCACCAATTCACGCCGATGCACCACAATCCACACACATGGATTTTTCCCTTTTAACTTTTCACTTTTCTCTCCATCTGGATTTTTCCCTTTTAACTTTTCACTTTTCACTACTTCTGCAAGAAGTATCGTTTTTCCTGTTCCAGTAGGCATCTGAACCATAACGGATTGATGAGACTCAAAAGCCTTCTCTATCCGTTCCTTCATATCCTCTTGGTAATCAAATAGCTTGATTTCTTTCATTCAAACACCTATTTATAACACATTACCCAAGTAGTTTTTCACATAGTATTTGTCTAGATACTCAGCAATCATTTTCTTGATGCCGTCATTGATCACCTCATCTGCAATATGAGATCCAGTCCAAGTCTGGCTCACCGAATCGCTTGTCCAACACACCAACATGTGCAAAACAAGCCTCCACCATTCTTCGAGAGTACCTTATCTATCTTATCAAAATCTGTATTTGTGTTCATACAATGTTCCCCTTGTTAAACTATCCAAAATATTCACTTAAAAGTGAACAGTCTTTAATTTCTTTATGTATTTTTGCACTATCAAACAACTAATGTTTATAGCTATGACAAAAGTATCACTCAAAACAATAGAGCAGAATGACAACGTTGGAATGTTCTCTATCTGCTTCGATGGAAACTCCGAAAGCGAATTTGAAAAATTCCTTTTGGAGTTCAAGGACAATGCTACATACAACAAAGACTTCAATGCCATCTTGTTGGCGCTATCAAAGATTATAGACAAAGGTGCTTTGGAACGTTTCTTCCGAATAGAAGGGCGGATGAACGACCATGTCAGTGCATTGTCCATCGATTCCCGAAAGCTACGCCTATATTGCTTGAGAATATCAGACCAAATACTCATATTAGGCAATGGCGGAGTTAAACTCTCTCGCACATACCAAGAAAATGAAAAGCTGAGTGGATATGTCATGGACTTACAAACCTTTGATAAAGTTCTCCTCAAAGCGCAAAAGAATGGTGTTATTACCATTGAGAAGAATATGATAACCGATATAGAAAGTGCAACCTTTGAAATTTAGTAATTATGGTACAGGATAAACTTTTCCGTGATTGCCTTGCAGCAATGTCGCCACAACTTCACCACACAAACCATTGCTCGCATTCAAGCCGCATTGGGATGTAACTTAATAAATATTGCTCATTAGGTATATTGGAGAGTCAGAGTAAAGGCTCTCCAATTTTTTACTATATTTTTCGGTATTCACTATTGAACAAAACTTCATCAGTATCGAAATAGACTTCTGCGATTAGATGCTTTTGGAGATAATCATAATTCTCATAGTCTTCTTTGAATTTCTCCATATCAACATCCATATCATGCACATAGATATTGTACTGCCTATCTGCGTGTTTCTTTTTGAATTCAGAAACATAGTTGGTTAAATGGAACACCAACTTTATAGACACCCATGCAAGTGTCTATATAATAAATAAAAAAATAAAAGATTAGAACCCCATTACAGTATCGCTCTGCACTATGCCGCCACTCGGATGAGGAGGATTTGAATTGTCTTTGAAAACTTAATGGTTAGCTATTTCTTTCTGTGAAAGGCCTGTTGCTTTCATTATATTGTCGATAGACATTCCCATTTCAAGAAGATTTCAAACTTGTTTAAAGTTTGCCGAGTCGTGATGGCATTCGATGAGACCAAATTCCAAATTGCTTCTATAAAGTTTCTCATTATGCGTATAGTTTTTATACGGATGAGCAATTAACAGACATATATGCAGCCAGCACATCACGTCCATTAATCGCTCATCAACCAATTGCTTATCTTACAATCGCTTCTTTGATGCTTTCTACGATATACTTCACATCATCATCCGTAACATACGGACCTGCTGGCAGACAGAAGCCTACCTTAAACAGTTCCTCCTCTACCCCATTGGTATATACAGGAGCACCCTCATACACGGGTTGTTTGTGCATAGGCTTCCATACAGGGCGACACTCAATCTTCTTGCCCAGCATGAACACACGCAGAGCCTCAACATTCTCATTCGGCTGACAGTCGGTAGTAGCCGAGTCAACAGCATGTATCACACCTGCTGCACCACCTACGGCAGTCTTAATCACTTCCTTGTAAGCGTTCTCCTGACCTTGAATCTTCACATCTGCATCCAAAGTGGCAGCGCAAAGCCAGAAGTTTGCGTCATAGCGTGGGTCTGTTGGCTGTTTGTGGATGTGTACTCCAGGAACATCCTTCAACAGTTCCTCATAGAGCTTCTGCACATGCTTGTGGTGAGCAATATGGTCATTAAGCACTGTCATCTGACCGCGACCAATACCAGCGCACACGTTCGACATACGGTAGTTGTAGCCAATGGCAGTATGCTGATAGTAAGGATAAGCGTCGCGAGCCTGTGTAGCATACCACATCACCTCGTTGGCATCCTCAGCATTACGGCAAATCAAAGCACCACCACCAGAAGTAGTAATCATCTTGTTGCCATTAAACGACAGCACACCATACTTGCCGAATGTACCCAACACTTGTCCATCAAAGCGTGAGCCCATACCCTCAGCAGCATCCTCCACAACTGGAATACCATACTTGTCGGCAATAGCCATAATCTCGTCGATACGGTAAGGCATACCATACAGAGCTACAGGCACTATAGCCTTCGGATATTTACCAGTTTTCTCCTTACGGTCAATAATAGCCTTCTCCAGCAAAGCCGGATCCATGTTCCATGTCTCACCCTCCGAACCTACAAACACAGGCTTTGCACCAAGATAAGTGATAGGATGACTTGAAGCACAGAACGTAAAGCTCTGCACCAGCACCTCGTCACCAGCCTTAACACCACAGCCAATCAAAGCCAAGTGAACAGCAGCAGTACCAGCACTCAAGCAAACCACCTTTCTGTCAAGTTCCTCAGATCCATCACTCTTGCTATTTACAAAAGCCTCTAAATCTTTCTCGAAAGCATTCACGTTCGGACCCATCGGCACCACCCAATTGGTGTCGAAAGCCTCCTTAACGTATTTCTGTTCCAAACCAGCCTCACTCATATGAGCAAGACACAGATAAATCGTTTTTCTTTCCATAATTAAAAAATTTATATATTTAAAAAATTGGTATTTACGTCATTATAATGCATGTACAGTATATACATGCACAACAGGGTATGGCGACTCCGCCATACCCACTATATCATTAAAAAAGTCAATTGCTTAAAAAAATATGAATTGATAAAAAAACAATTCAAAATTGAATAATTCAACATCGGCAAAGCCGACCATTCAAAACTCAACACTCAAAATTCAACATTGCGCACAGCGTAACGTAAGTATTCGGTACCCCTCATATTTCCGATACGCATATGAGTTTTAGCCCTCCACCAGCTAATACCAGTGGAGGTTATACCTTAATTTGACTAAATTATAAATTCATTTTATTATTCATCATCTTCCCAAAATTCAGGAAGAAGAGCATAAAGCTTATCCTTTGGCGTTGTCTTATGTTTTTTTAAGTCGATGGCAAAATTACCCTCGCTGTCTCTATAGCTTTTTTACATTCTCCTTTTTCTGCACTATCCAAAGGTTTCCACGAATCAATCTTGGGAGGATTCAGTATCCTTCTCCAATAAGTAGTTTAACCTATCATCGTTTTCATCTTTTACCCCAGCCAATATGCCTCGCATTTTTTTCAAGTGTTCAGGCAATTCATATTTAGTAGCTTGAGTTTCCTTTTTATCTATAGGCTTCTCTGAGATATCTTCAACAGAAATACCAGTTGTCATATAAATAGCTTGAGTAGATACGTTTTCCTCAAGAAGTTCTTTTGCTATTTTTACAAGAGCTTCTTCACGAGTTTTTCCGTACTCAAGCATAAGTATCTTTAAACGAGTTTCCACATATCCTTCCGCAAAACCTTTCTCTTTTGCCCAATCCAGCGAGTTCTTCAAGTCACGGTATGCTTTAAGGCAAGCCTCGTATTGTTTCTCAACACCAGGCTCATCCAATCTTTCACGCATATCAGCAAGCTTTTTTCTTTGTCCATCCAGATATTCAAGCATTTCTTCGTAAGCGTTAGTGCTCATATTATGTCCTCCAGTTATGTGATTAAATATCTACCCTCACATTTCATTGATAAAGTCGTCTACACTTTGGAGTTTTCTACCTTCAATCTTTGCAACCTTCATTTCTCTTATTGCCCTTATCAAACTATCCTTAACATAAGCCTTCTGTTTTTCCTCTAACATCATGAGTGTTGAGTGTTAATAATGCCCATTGGTTAGACCCATGATATAGTTTCATGTCAGCAACCCTCCTTTTTTACGGCAAAAGGCAGCAAGTCCTTCTACTTGTTCCTCAAACGACAGTGTATGCAAAATATTATAATGTCTCTCTGCATACTCTATTCCATCGTGCAGACTAACATATCGGAAAGCCTGCATATAGCTCAAACCGAAATGATGCGCTCAGCCCGTAAAGACACTTACCAAAGCAAGAATTATGAGCAAATTTCTAATTGTTCAATTCCAAATCGCAGGCGAAGCCGAGAACAACTCCTAATTCAACATTCAAAATTTATTTTTGTTCCCCACCGCAGTATCGCTCTGCGCTTATGCCGCCACTCGGGTGGGAAAGAATGTTGAGTTTTCTTTGAACGTGTAATAGACGTTAATTTTCCAATCGTGTAATGGACATTAATTTCTTGTTCTGATTTAATTTACGTAAATTACACGAGATAAGAATTATACGACAATTACACGTTTTAGTTTCTTATCACACCTGTGAGAGTTCATATTCAATTGCACTTATAAAGCCGTCAGAAGCCAGATAATACAAAATTTCATCTTTACCCATTCCTCCCTCAAACATACTTCGAGCTAAAGTCATACTATTCGCTCTGCGGTTTTTCAGAGTTTCATTATTCAGATTGAACATTGTTATTGTATTTTCTGCTAATATGTCATTACAATCTGATGGTTCCATAAAACCGTCAGTATAAAACTTGAATCTACACGTGAAATCATCAACTACCGGATCAAGTATATTTTTATATCTCTTTTTGGAAGAATCATAATCACTCTTCTTTATATGATCATCTTTCCAATCTGCACCAAAACGATAATCTTTAACCGCAGCTATCATATTTGTCCAAGAGAATGTTAAATTAGGGTCTATATCCCGCTTAACATAGTGGTCTATATGTTTTTTTCCGCTACTAAGAGGTATTTCGGTATATCCACATAATTCGTCTTGATCCAATTCGCATTGAGTCAAGCAATCATCATATACATGTTTATCACATTCCTTATGAATATCCTTCCACATGGTGTGCTTCCGCTCCTTGAAATCATCAAGTGATTTGGGAGCATTACTTTTACTTATATGCCTCATCTCAAACCTTTCCTTTTAGCTTCAACCATGAGTCTAACCATATCAGAATCTGCAGGACCTATAATCTGCATAAGTTTTCCGAAGAGTTCATTGAACCTTTCTGCATCTCCATTTCTGATAGCAGCGAATGCTTTTTGTATATCTTTTGCCACAACCATATTTCTCTGATATGGCATATCAAAGAAGTTGTTCATAATACTGCTGACTGGTTTACCATAAGGTTCGAACGCTACATCTATTTTTCTGCCATTATCAATTGTAATAATCTGATGCTTTCTAATATCTGACAGAACTATTGGCGAATGGGTAGAAATGAAAAATTGGCAATTCTTAAAGATGCTTGTCAGTTTATTCACAATTTCCATTTGCCATTTGGGATGGAGATGTAAATCAACTTCATCAATCAGAATAATTCCTTCACCCTCAAGAGGATCATCCATTCCAGGATTAGCTATTGCCAAGCGTCTTGCAATATCACTCACCAAGGACAGATAGCACTTTTCTCCCTGCGACAATTGTGAAAACTCAATTACTTGCTCACCTTTCTTTATAATCATGGCTTGATACGGTCTACGACGAACACGCATCTCACTAAAATCGGGGAAGAAATCAGAAATTGCATTTCGCACAGCATTCAAGCTATGGTCTCTATAAGACGCATCATCTCTAATCATTTCATTTTCGATATCCTCCTGACGCCTGTACCATTCAAAGAACGATCTGAAATTAGAATTACCCGACAACGCATCCTTATATACATCCCATATATTAGTTTCCGCTTTATGCAAGTTGACAGGAACAGAAGCGATGGCCCTTTCTACAGGGTAATACATCAAGACTGGCACATTACCTCCATGTTCTGCATTCTCAACAATCTCATCAGCCAAAACAGACATTTCGCTCAAATCCGTCTTATAAGCTGTTTGTCTTTTGCGAACCGTGTAAGCCTTCTTCTTCCCTAAACCCCAACTTACACCGTTCTCAGTATCTATAGACAAAAAACATGGCTCTTTGCTACCTATCCTGATATCCAAATTATTTGGTAATAATCCTTTTGCATTAGAAGAACGCATACGTGCTATAAACCATGACAATAACATTGCCAAAGCATCAAGCACACTCGTTTTACCTGCTCCATTGATACCTACAATCAAATTCATATGAGGGTCGGCATCTACAATACTTAGAGCTTCAATTCCGCGAAAGTTTTGTATATGTATATCTTTTATTTTCATTACTTAAAACCATTTATATTATATTATGCAAGGATAGTGCAAACCGAGAGCAGAACATCAAGCTTGATTGAATGTTATGCCGAGGTGCAGCCTATTTTATGCAAAGATAAAAATATATGTTGAACTAAACAAGATTCGTGGTAAATTTATGGATAATTTCTGGTAATTCGTGTTCCATAACAATTCAAAATTGTTCAATTCCAAATCGCAGACGAAGCCGAGAACAACTCCTAACTCAAAATTCAAAACTCCTAATTCATAGAAACTCCTAATTCATAGAAACTCCTAACTCAAAATTCAAAACTCCTAACTCATAATTCCTAATTCCCTATACTTCTTCCCCCGCAAACTTCACCTTAAATCCTAACACTGTTGCGAATATCATTTCAATATCCTTCCAGAACGAGTAGTGGCGATAGTAATGACAGTTCAGGCGCACTTTATCAGGATAGATCACGTTATCGTTATACCACACAGCAACTTCCTGATCACTCTTCACTATCAGCTCAGCATATTCCTTATCCGATATTTTAATTTGCGGATAATTCGTGGTCAATTCATGGTAATTCATGTTTCTAAAGTCCTTCATAAAGTCCGAAATCATTTCGTCCTCCAGTCTATACTTAAGAGTAGCAGGACCAGTAATGCCAGGACGCAGTTTCAAAACATCCCTATCATCACCTTGCAGCTTATCAGCATAACCAGGCACATCAGGACGCGGACCCACAAAGCTCATATTACCAATCAATACATCCCATAGCTCAGGTAATTCGTCAATCTTATAATGTCTCAGTTTCGCACCAAACGGAGTAATACGACTATCCCCAGCCACCGAAACAGACGAGCCAGAATGCTTCACCGTCATCGAACGGAACTTATGACAAGTAAACAACTTACCATCCTTTCCTACTCTCTTCTGACAGAAGAAAGCCGGACCGCCCGGCATCTTCTTATGGATTAAAAACGCTACTATGGGGAATATCCACCAAATCAACAGCAGTCCACAAAAGGACGCAATAATGTCAAAGAGTCTTTTGAATATCATAAATAAAAAAATAATGTGAAGTTCCCCACCGCAGTATCGCTCTGCGCTAATGCCGCCACTCGGATAGGGATTCATTATTGTTTCATCCAATCTGCTTACAGCGAAAAGGACTCTATCTGAACTCTATTGTCATTTCGTCATATAATCTGAAACCATTTGTTTGGTAAAACTTTTGTTTCAGTTCCTTGTTACTATAAGCAAAATTCGGGTGCCTGACATTACATGCGTATGCACGTTTCCTTTTATACATACTAACATCGTTATATTGCTTGAAAACATCTATTGTCTTCTGCAATTGTTCGACAGCATGTGGGAACCATTTTTGGCGTTCGTTCTTTAACTCTACAAACACCAAATTATCTGCATTTGATAACATCGCATCACAACGGTTTTCCATATCATCATTATCTCTCCGAACAACAACACAATTGTCCACCGCTGTAAAATTCAATGGTTTTCCACTATGGTTTTTTATAATAGCACCCCATTTCTCTTCGTTCTCAAGACTGACATATGCAGGAGTCTTCTCTGCCTTGTCATCATCATCACAAATACCAAACATTTCCGCCGTTATTCCAAGCATTTGGCACTTAGGAATAAAGAAATCTACGACATCCTCCATATTTATGCCTCCTGTATTTGTTCTTCGATGTCAAGCAGTTGGTCAAACAAATAGTTTGTCTCAGCCATCTGTTGATTTAGATAGTTCGAATCCGAAGGAATACCATCATAATTTTCCAATAACCTTGCTTCGCCATCTCTCAATTCATATATAGCCAAATCAGAAGCATTCATTATTGACTCTGCTGGAACTATACCATATAATGAATCTTTCAGTTCAACGGCATCTGCAGGAATCTGCAGCTCTATCATAGCGGCTTTCACAACAAGGGTCACGTAGTTCACCAAATACGGGCTATGCGTTGTCAACACCAATTTGTTGCGTTCCAATCTATTGTTAATGCTAAGTAGGTCAAACAATACACGCTTTTGTGATTCCGGGTATAGGTTTTGCTCCATCTCCTCCACCACATTCACATTCTCAGTATATCTATACCTTGCAGATATATTTCGAAGCATAGCATTTTTTACAGTATCGGAGATTTTATTATCCTCCATTATCTTATCCACTTCCTGTTGCAAGCGTTGCTGTTCTTTATAGTCCATAGTCTCAGCCCCACTGTTCAGAACAAGATCTGATAAATAATGACAAACAAGCGTCATAGGCATCAACGACTGATAACCACTTGAAGCTTCCTTCAATGCAATTTTAAACTCCCTACCATTTGCATTCTTTCCATTTATCCAGCTCACCTTGTTTAGTCTGTCGTATGTGAAGTTCATACCTCCTATAGGCAAATCCACGCCCTTGGCATAATAAGCTTTGGCATTGTTCAGTTCCTCCATCAAGGTTTGCATTGATTCAGACAATCCACTTTGCAATTTGCCACTCTCCACTACGCTCAGCAAGTTACGCTCTGCAGGAACGTACATCACCTTAGCAGAATTCAACTCACCATTTGAATCATTTCGCCTAATGTCCAGGTGTTCATTTTCGTATTCGAAGACATACTGCTCACCAGTATATAGGATGTATGATTGTTCTGAGAAATATGATTTCAGATTATGATATGCAGCGTACTTGTTTTTAAATCGATTATATTTTATCACCGAATCTTCAGAAATCGTATGTCTTAACAATCCCTTTTCAAGCCATGTGAACAGAGAATACAACTTTGCGATTGTACTTTTACCTGCACCTTGTTCTCCAATAAACAAAGTGCATTTCTTGAATTCGACATATGCCGACAGTAATGGTCCGACGTTTTGTATTTTGAGAGTGGTCATATCACTTATTGTTTTAACTGATGTTATTGATATTATCACAAACCTTATGGTCTGTCAATGCAAAGATTGTGCAAACCGAGAGCAGAATATCAAGCTTGCTTGAATGTTTTGCTGAGATGCAGCCAATCTTATGCAAAGATTGTGCAAACCGAATGCAATCAAGTGTGCTTGAATTGCTGAGGTGCAGCCAATCTTCTGCAAAGATAACGAATTCAATTCAATATTGCATTATCTATGAACTATATATTTCTAAATTAAACAGATAAAAGATATTGATACAGTGACAGAGCGAATTATTTTTTGTTGCGGGGCATGATTTTTTTAATCATAGAAGCACTTCAACCTCGTAAAAGCCTGTTCCACTCGTTTAAAAAGTCATTGTTATACACAAACTACGAGTTCTTTCCACAGCACTTCTTAAACTTCAAACCACTGCCACACGGACAAGGGTCATTTCGTCCAATACCCTTATAGGGATTAACCACAGGCTCCTGCACGCCATTCACCAAGCGGTCTAACTCCTTAGGATTTAGCTGTCTAATAAAATCCTTCATTGCGTGTTCGTATTCCTTGTCCGAGCAATCATCAATATCCGAAACCATCCAATCCCTTTCATCCGCAATAGCTTTTCTTGCCTCCGCATAAAAAGGAAATTTTGGAACCTTATCATGATATTCATTATTCTTCGACATTCTTGCCAAATTCTGAAAGTACAAATCAAAATCCTTCTGTCTTAAAAACAGCTCATCGTCCTTTAGTGGGTCATAACTATTACCAGTCTCTTCCGCCTCCTTCAATCGTAGCCAAGCCCCATATATACGTTCCATTTTATGCAACTTAAACATAGTCGATTTAGGTCCACCAGCAATCTTCGCTATTTTTACAGCATCAGCCTTCATTTTATCACTAAAAACCCTCCCTTCCGAGCGTTCTTTTTCGCGAAGCGTTATAAGTGCCTTCTCACGCATCGGATCATAAAAATCATACGAAGTCTCAACAAACCAATCTCTCACATCCCAAAACCAAGCCCTATCCACAACAACCGATTTCTCAGGAGTGTGCCAATCGTTCAGATTGTCACGTTTCACAATAATCGGACCGATTGACAATTCAGCATCCGTAGGTACGTTATGAAAGAAAACCATCACCAAATCATTATAAGCCACAACATACGGAGAAGACTCTTTTCTATAGCCCAATATACCCTTGTCGCCTTCTTTTAGCCCTTCAGCACGAAATATAGCATACTGCCATTCTCCTAAATCCTTATTACTTTCAGCAATATCCTTTGCAGTCTCAAGTATATTATCATCCAAAAGTTCACGAAGAGACAATTCATCGTTTATGTCCATAAAAATACTCATACTCCCCATAGACATTCGCCACAGAACCGAAAGCCAAAACAGATAAGCTACTCTTGGATGAATTTTCTTTTGTTGCCCATTATAAAACGGAGAGTAGGCAGACTCTAATGTTCCAAATCTGTTTTCACATCTGGCACAAAACTCATTATCAAACTCAAGTTGGTTGATATTGTTTTTAATATCATCCTCTGTTATTTGCTCCTTACCTTCTCCTTTAGCAAAACGCCATTCAGGAACTTCTCTTCCATAAAATTGACAATTCTTTTCGGGCGCATTTATAAAATCATGATTCAAAGCCTCTCGAAAGCGTTTTCCTTTACCATCCCACGAAAAAGTAGGATGAGCTAAGAAATTTGGAACCATATGCGACCCCGTTTTATTAGCTGGCAGCTTTCGGCAAAGGCAACATCTTGTATCAAACCGTTTGTTAACCATATTTTGGTGACATTCAGGTGTAGCTTTATGAATAGTCTCCATTTCAGATAACAACGCATTTACAGTTTCTTTTTGTTCATTATTAAACCTTTCAGCGTCCAGAAAACCCACCATCCGTTCAGCCACCTCCTTATATCGAGAGTGTACATACTCAAACATATTGTTGTATGCAAAATATCGCATAGCAGCCAATTGCATTTTCACAAAGGCATAAAAAGCCTCAAAGCAATCTAGCCGATTGCCAAATTCTTTCTTATATGCAGCTTCCAATTCGTCCATTTTTTGCTGCATTGTAAGAGCATCACGAGCATTTACTGCCGAAATGAGTTCATCAGAAAGAGATATTATGTATGAATAGTTTTTCATATAATTGCTATATCGTAAATAATCAAGTATTATCTGCAAAGATATAGATTATTTGCGAGATAAATATGTTTAAGCCATAATAATTCAAAATTGAACAACTCTTCATCGCATGCGAAGCAGCGAACAATTCAAAATTCAAAACTCAAAACTCAACATTCCCTACACTTCTTCCCCCGCAAACTTCACCTTAAATCCTAACACTGTTGCGAATATCATTT
>OIZF01001547.1_pt1 | contig 13052 bp, 9 predicted proteins | sample 1588471 | NCBI WGS metagenome assembly OIZF01 (sample SAMN03283279) | human gut metagenome | biome: human-associated habitat; material: feces | host: Homo sapiens | place: Peru | collected 2012
TTGGCGAGCAGCCGGCGAAGAAGCAGAAAAAGCAGCAGAAAGCCACGGTTCAGGCGTAAATCAGCAGGAAAAAACGCATGATACGTCGAAATCCTCCGTTGCAGCGCATTCCTTGAAACGGGAGTGCAGAAGAACGGAGGATTTTTTTCATGCAGAACGTAGGTATTGTCGGCTTGGGACTGATTGGTGGATCGCTTGCGAAAACCATCAAGCTCCACACGCCGTACACGGTTTATGGCACGGACAAGAATGCGGACACGATGCGCCGCGCGTTCCTGATGGAGGCGATTGACGGCGAACTGACGGCGGAGACGCTGACGCAGTGCGACGTTGTGCTGGTCTGCCTGTACCCGCAGGGGATTATCGACTATGTGACCGCGCACGCGGCGGACTTTAAGCCCGACAGCCTTGTGATTGACTGCGGCGGCGTGAAGATCGGCAGCAAGGAAAAGATCGCGGTCATGGCCGGCCCCTGCAGCATCGAAGGCGAAGAGCAGGCTCTGCGCATCGCACAGGGCGTCAAGGCTGGCGGCGCGACCCTGTTCCGCGGCGGTGCCTACAAGCCCCGTACCTCTCCCTACTCCTTTCAGGGCCTTGAGACCGAGGGCATCCTCGACATGGTAAAGGCACGCGAAGCGACCGGTATGCCCATCGTCTCCGAACTGATGAGCGAAGACCGCATCTCCGAGTTCGAGGAGTACGTCGATGTCGTCCAGATCGGCGCACGCAACATGCAGAACTTCCAGCTGCTGAAGGCAGTCGGCAAGATGCACAAGCCCGTCCTGCTCAAGCGCGGCCTCTGCAACACCATCGAGGAGTGGATCATGAGTGCCGAGTACATCATGGCCGGCGGCAACGAGCAGGTCATCCTCTGTGAGCGCGGCATCCGCACCTTTGAGAAGTATACGCGCAACACCCTCGACCTCTCCGCAGTGCCTATCATCCACGAGAAGACCCACCTGCCCGTCATCGTTGACCCCAGCCACGCCACCGGCAAGGCAAACCTCGTCGAGCCGATGATGATCGCCGCTGTCGCCGCTGGTGCAGACGGCCTCGAGGTCGAGGTCCACTATGACCCCCGTCACGCATGGAGCGACGGCGCACAGTGCCTGACCCCGGATGCCTTCGCACAGGCCATGGCAAAGTGCCGTCAGGTCGCTTGGGCGATTGGCCGGGAGATGTAATAGCCCTCTCAGTCTCGCTTTGCTCGCCAGCTCGTCCTCCCTCTGTCGCTTTGCGACATCTCCCTCCGACTGGAGGGAGTCTATCAAAGGGAGAGCCTTTGGCAAGCCGGATAATCTTGATAATATCGCCTTCGGCTCCTATATGCACTGCGCCTTGTGTCCGAGGGCAGAAAGTTCTATTATGCAAGTAACAATTTCTTCTAAAGCCGGCCTGAACGGCACCGTCACTGCGCCGCCGAGCAAGAGCATGGCCCACCGGGCTGTCCTCTGTGCGGCCCTCGCGAAGGGCATTTCCCACATCGAAAATCTCGAGTTCAGCAAAGACATCTCGGCGACCCTTTCCGCCGCCGGGCAGCTTTGCGCCGACGTCGAGACCGGTGCCGATAATGCTACGATCGAGGGTCTGGGTTCGTTCCGGCCCGTTACGGAACCGGTCGACTGCTGTGAAAGTGGCAGCACCCTGCGGTTCCTCATTCCGCTGGCAAGTATCACCGGACAGGCCGTCACTTTTGTCGGCCATGGCCGGTTGATGGAGCGTCCGCAGTCGGTCTACAAGACCCTCTACCGAGAACAGAATCTCCGGTTCGAGCAGACGACCTCCAACCTGACTGTTGAGGGCGCGCTCAAGCCCGGCGATTTCACGCTGGCAGGCAACGTTTCCAGCCAGTTCATCAGCGGCCTGCTGTTCGCTCTGCCGCTTTTGCCCGGCGACAGCACCCTGCATCTGCTTCCGCCCGTCGAGAGCCGGAGCTACATTGAGATGACCCGGAGCGTCCAGAAGACCTTCGGCGTCGAGAGCCGCTGGTCAGACGACGTCACTCTCTTCATTCCCGGCAATCAGAGCTATTCCGCCTGTGATTACACCGTCGAGGGCGATTACAGTCAGGCGGCCTTCCCGGCGGTGCTGGGGGCTGTCACCGGCGGCGTCACGCTGACCGGCCTGGCCGAACCGACCTTGCAGGGCGACGCGGCCATTCTGGACATCCTGCGCCGGTGCGGGGCCGACTTCTCCCGCACCGAGCAGGGCATCGTCTTCCGGAAAGCGCCGCTCCACGGCACGGACATCGACCTGGCCGACTGCCCCGACCTCGGCCCGGTGCTGATGGTGCTGGGCCTGTTCTGCGAGGGGCAGACGGTCATCCGGAACGCGGAGCGCCTCCGCATCAAGGAGAGCGACCGCATCGAGGCCATGGAAACAGAGCTGCGCAAATGCGGCGGGGTGCTGTCCAGCGCGGGCGGCACCATCACCATCGAGGGCTGTGCCGGGGCGCTCCATGCGCCGGACGGCGTCCTCTCCGGCCACAACGACCACCGGGTCGTCATGAGCCTGTCGGTGCTGGCACTGGCGGCGGGGCTGCGGCTGCCCATCGACGGCGCCGAGGCCATCACGAAGAGCTGGCCGAATTTCTTTACAGCCATCAAGCCATTGGGCGCGGAGGTAGAAGATGTTGGATAAAACGAAACGTTATCTCGTGGTGGGCCTCGGCCTGCTGGGCGGCAAATATGCGCTGGAACTCTCCAAAGCCGGGTTCCATGTGGACGGCATCAACCGCAGCGAGGGCCACTTGCAGTTCGCGCTCGACCATGGCTACATCGAGCGGGGCAAAACCCACGATTTTGAAGACCTTGTCCGGGAGGCCGACCACATCATCTTCGGCCTCTACCCCACGGCCCTCATCGAGTGGTTCCGGACGTACGGCCCGCTCCTCAAGCCCGGCTGCATCTTCACGGATGTGTCCGGCGTCAAGACCGGCCTTGTGGAGCCGGTGCAGGCCCTCTGCCCGGCGGGGGTCGAGTTCATCGCCAGCCACCCGATGGCAGGCCGCGAGACCTCCAGCGTGGAACACGCCGCCGAGGTGAATTTTGCCCCGGCGAACTTCATCATCACCCCGACCGGGAAGAATACCCCGGAGGCCATCGCCTGGGTCCGAGAGCTGGCCGAGGTGCTGGGCTTCAAACACATCTGCACCCTGACCGTGCAGGAGCATGACCGGATGGTCGGCTATGTCAGCCAGCTGTGCCATGCCATCGCCGTCAGCCTGATGTGCGCCAACGACAACACCTCGCTGTGCGAGTACACGGGCGACTCCTTCCGGGATCTGACCCGCATCGCACGCATCAACGACAAAATGTGGGCGGAACTGTTCCTCTGGAACAGGGACAACCTCATCTCGGAGATCGACCAGTTCGACGCCGCGCTCGGCGCACTGCGCAGTGCACTGGCGGCGGGCGACCGCGAAAAGCTCGAAGAGATGTTCCGCCTTTCCACCCAGCGCCGTGCGGCGTTCGACAAGAAGCTCCCCGAATGAGGTGAACCTATGCCCAAGCAGGAAGGCCAGAAATCCAAGCTGTTGGCGCTTTTGCGCATCTTTGAGACACAGACCGACGAAAACCACCTGCTGAACGTGCCCCAGCTGGTGGGGCTGCTGGAACAGCAGGGCATCCTCTGCGAGCGCAAGAGCGTGTACAGCGACATCGACGCGCTGAACGCACTGGGGTACGACATCCAGCTCCGGCGGGGCCGGGGCGGCGGCTATTTTCTGGCCAGCCGCACCTTTGACCTGGCCGAGCTGAAGCTGCTGGTGGACGCCGTGCAGGCCAGCCGGGTGGTGTCCAGCGCCACGAGCCGCCGCCTGATCCGGAAGCTGGAAAAGCTCTGCTCCAATTACGAGGGCAGCCAGCTGCAGCGTCAGGTCTACGTGGACGGCCGCCCCAAGACCGACAGCAGGAGCCTGCTGTACAGCATCGACGCGCTGCACGAGGCCATCAACACCGGCCGGATGGTGGAGTTCCACTACAAAAAAGTGGGCCGGCCCGAAAAGCGGGCCATCAGCCCATGGCAGATGGCGTGGGAGAACGGCTGCTATTACCTCATCGCCTATCAGGACGAAAAGGAGCCGGTGGGCATCCGCCACTACCGGGTGGACCGGATGTCCGGCGTCCGGGTGCTGGAGCTGCCCCGCCGCGGCCGGGAGCAGTTTGCTGATTTCGATCTGCCCGCCTACCTGCGCAAGCATTTCAGCATGTACGGCGGCCCCGAACGGCGCGTGACCCTGCGCTGCACGGCCGACCTCGAAAACGCCATGCGGGAGCGGTTCGGCGCTTCGCCGACCTTCCTGCCGGAGGAGGACGGGTGCTTCCACTTTGATGTGCCCATCTGTGTCAGCGAGCCGTTCTACGGCTGGGTGGCGGGCTTTGGCGGCAAGGTGGAAGTCCTTGCGCCCGAAGACGTCCGCACCGGGATGCGGGCGCTGGCCGAACAGCTGGCGGAAGAGCATCGCTAAACAAGAAAAACGGACCGTTTCAACGGTCCGTTTTTTGTTGCGGTTATTTCAGTGTCACCGTATTGAGGTTGAGGTCATAGAAAACAACGGTGTTCCAATCCCGCCGCAGGACGAACTGGGCGGTGCGCTGGGTGTCGTTGTAGATAAGCGACCACTGGGTGTTGCTGGTAACATCGTTGGGGTTGGGGTCCTGCGCCGAAGCTTTCAGGGCGTCCCATGCGGTGTCTACGGTGTAGGTGTCCGTCCCGTTCAGAACGGCTTCGATGTTGTCATAGCGCTCCCGCCCGTGGCCGTAGATGCCGTTTTTCTGGTTGGGCAGAACGCGGTCTGCGTACAGGCCGTAGAAGTTGGTGATGGCGCGGATAGGGGTTGCCACAAGAGGACGGGCGGGGTCGTCGCAATCGTATTCCACGACGCGGCCATCGCCGGACGCATCCGTGATGTAGAAATGATAGTCCCGGCCGCTGGTGGCGAACATGTCATAGCTGTTCAGCAGGTCCACGGCTTCCTGTGTGGTGGCGGCACGGTCCAGCACCAGACGGATGGCTAATGTCGTGAAGATGGTTTGCTTGCCGGTCTGCTGGACGGTCGGTTCGCTGTCCAGCGTCAGCACCGCAATGGAAACGCCCTTTTCGTTCATGCCGTCCAGACAGATGAACGGAGCGGTCAGCACGGCGATCCTCTTGGACAGACTGGCATCCGGCTGGTTGGCCGAAATGTTGCTCAGGGCCGCAAAGGCCACCGATTCATAGCCGTTTTTAGGGGTGCAGTGGACCAGAAGCGACGAGGTGTCGATCTTGAAATCATAGTTCCGGCCCATCAAGATCTCCTGATCACTGTCCGCAATGCTGAAGGCGCTGCATCCGTAATTCGGGGCCGTCATGTGGATGGGCAGAAGCGGGATGGATTCCTTCAGGATGGCGTCCAGCATATCCTGATTGCTGGAAATGCCATAGGAGATAAGACGGTCAAGGTCGTACGAATACTGGACATCCATCCGGTAGAGGTTGTAGTCTTCGTAGTCGGTCACTTTTTCCAGGCTCTGAATCGTGCGGATGCGGGAAAAATAAAATGCAGCAAACCCGCAGACTGCAAGGAGCACCAGAACCAAAAGTACCAGCAGAATGCGCTTGAGGATCTTTTTCATGGAAATCCCTCCTTTGACATGATTATATCATGCCAGAAGGGATGGATGCAATTTGGAAAAACAGACAGAAATTCCCAGCAGACCTTGTAAAATCCAACGACAAAAGGCTAAGAAGTTTTACTCCTCCAGTTCTAGGTCGCTCGGCAGGAGCACATCCAGCGCGGCGGCGGGTTCGGCGACGAGGCGGCGGCTCTGGTGGAAGATGGCCTTTTCGAGGGTGTTGCGGGCCAGACGGCCGTTGCCGGCGGTGCGGGCGTCGGCGGCCTGACGGCGGGCGTAGTAGTTCCGCAGCGGCTCCTCGCAGGCCTCCGAGAGGGTGTAGCCCTTGTTTTTTGCGAGAACGTGGGTGATCTGCAGCAGCTCGTCGGCGGTGTAGTCCGGGAACTCGATCTTGTTGGGGAAGCGGCTGGCCAGACCGCTGTTGGCGGTGAGGAAGGTCTCCATCTCTCTGGTGTATCCGGCCAGAATGACCACAAGCTCGTCGCGGTGGTCTTCCATCCCTTTGACGAGGGTGTCGATGGCTTCGAGACCGAAGCTGTCCTGCTCGCCGCGGTAGAGGCTGTAAGCCTCGTCGATGAAGAGGACGCCGCCGAGGGCGCTCTCGATGACGCTGTTGGTCAGCGGTGCGGTGTGGCCGGTGTAGCGGCCCACGAGGTCGCCGCGGCCCACCTCCACCAGCTGCCCGCCCTTGAGCGCCCCGATGGCCTTGAGGTACTTTGCCACCAGCCGGGCGATGGTGGTCTTGCCGGTGCCGGGGTTGCCGGTGAAGATCATGTGCATCGAAAGGCTGGCTGTTTTCATGCCCGCAGCGGCGCGGCGCTGCTGGACCTGCAGATTGTCGGCCAGACCGAACACGTATTCCTTGACCGGGGCCAGACCGACCAGCTCCGAGATCTCCGCCCGGATCTCGTCCAGCGCGCCGGTGTAGGCGGCGGGCAGCAGGTCAAACAGCGGGGCCGGTGCGGCATCGTTCAGGTGGAAGAGCAGGCCCTCCGGTGCGGCGGTCAGGGTCACGGTGCCGGTGAGCGGCTTGTCCGTTTGCAGGCAGTATTCGCTCAGAGCGCGGAAGATGCGGTCGCAGCAGCCGGACAGCCCGGCTGCGCCCTTTTGGGGGGTGCACTGGGCGGCGACGTAGTCCCGCACATCGGCCCCGGCGGCGAGGGTCAGGCCCAGCCGGGCCGTGACCTTCTGGGCCAGCGCGTTCAGCTGCTGGGCGGCGAGGGCTGCAAGGTCTGCCCGCTGGTAAGCGGTCGTCTCACAGACGTCGCCCAGCGCCGAGATCATGCTTGCGCCAAACTTGTCCGCCATGGCGGCGCGGCCCTTGTTCGAAAAGAAGATGAGGTACTTCCCGCAGGGGTCAAGACGGCTGACCGCGCCGGGGGCCAGAGCCGTTCCGGCGTCCACCAGAATGCCGTCCCGGTTGACGATGTACCGGCTGGAGAGCGGAGCGCTGCCCCGGACGGCCAGGTCGGACAGCGTTTTCAGAAAGCTGGGGCAGCAGCTCTCGTAGTGCTCAAAGACCACGATCTCGCCGGGGGCGTGGAGCGCGGCGTAGAGGTCCTGCAAAAAGAGCTTTTCGGCGGCGGGGTTCGCGTAAAGCGCCAGGTCGAGCGCGGCGATCTGGTCGTTTTGCAGCAGGCCCCGCGCAGCCATGCAGCGGGCGGTCTCCTCCAGCGCGAAGTGCCGCCCGGTGCCGGTGCCGCCGCTCAGCAGGATGACGTTCCGGGCGGCGGGCGGTTCGGTGCCCAGCACAAAGGGGCGGCGCATGGCGCGGACGACCGCGTCCACAAAGGCGTCCTGCCCCAGCACGGTCTGCCGGACTTCGTCGGCCAGCCCCTCGAAGCTGCCCAGATGTTCGGGTTTCACGTCGGTGGTGCCTTTGGCCAGCAGGCCGTCGTTTTCCATGTCCCGCAGCATCCGGCGGCTGTCGGCCAGCGCAGCCTCGGCGGCGGTGTCCTGCGTCTTCAGCTGGGCCGACTGGGCCTTGAGCATCGCGTCCAGCTTTTTCTGCTGTTCCAGAAGCGCCGCGTTCAGGTCGTTCAGGGTGCTGTTTGGCTGCTGCTTGGGTTCGGCGGGGGTGCCGGGGGCGGCCTTGAATCTGCCGCCCGGCCCGAAGACTCCATTCATCAGGGTCTCCCAATCGTCTGTATATGCCATGTCGTCGCCTCCGTGATCGGTTCATTTCTTTCAGTATAGTGTACCGCAGCCCCATTTGCAAGGAAACTCTTGCAAAATCCGCGCAAGCCGGGTACACTAATTTCAAAAGGCCTGCCTCTGGCGAGGGCGGGAATGTTAGGATAAAGGATGAGAGTCAATGAAAACGCCTGCACAATGGAAAGCATGGTTCGAAAGCGAGGAGTTTGCCCGTCAGACCGGCTATCAGGGGCCGCTGGGCGCGGCGTATTCCCCATCGGGCACCCACCTGCGGCTGTGGGCACCCACGGCGCAGTCGGTCCGGGTCGATCTTTACCGGAAAGGCGACGGCGGAGCCTGCATCGGCAGTCTGCCGCTGAGCCCGTGGGGGCAGGGCGTCTGGGGCGTTTACCTCCCCGGCGACCAGCACGGGACGTATTATAATTTCAACGTGACCACCGAGTGGGGCAGCGTGACCACCGCTGACCCCTATGCCCGCGCGGCGGGCGTGAACGGGGCGCGGAGCATGATCGTGGATCTGGCCCGCACCGACCCGCCGGGCTGGGAACAGGACAAACGGCCAGTCATCCCGACGTCGAAGCGGAGCGTCTGGGAGGTCAGCGTCCGGGATTTCTCGCAGGACCCGGCCAGCGGGGTGCGCAATGCGTGGCGGGGCAAATTTCTGGCCTTTACCCAGCAGGGCACGACCCTGAACCGCGACGGCGTCCACCCCACCTGCCTGAACTACCTCAAGCGGCTGGGGGTGCGCTATGTCCAGCTCATGCCCATCTTTGATTTTGGCAGCGTGGACGAGAGCCGTTCGCTGACCCGGCAGTACAACTGGGGCTACGACCCCGCCAACTACAACGTCCCGGAGGGCAGCTACTCCACCGACCCCGCCCGCGGCGAAGTCCGGGTGCGGGAGTGCAAGCAGATGATCCAGGCCCTCCATGCGGCGGGCATTGGGGTGGTGATGGACGTGGTGTACAACCACATGTACCGCTCCGACAACGTGCTGAACCGGGCGGTCCCCCTCTATTATTTCCGCCAGAACGAGGACGGCAGCCTTTCCAACGGCAGCGGCTGCGGCAACGAGTTTGCCAGTGAGCGGCCCATGGCCCGGAAATACTTTCTGGATTCGGTGCTCTACTGGGCGCAGGAGTACCACATCGACGGCTTCCGGTTCGACCTGATGGGCCTGTACGATGTGGAGACGATGAACCTGCTGCGGGCCGAGCTGGACAAGCTGCCCGGCGGGCGGGACATCCTGATGTACGGCGAGCCGTGGCAGGGCGGCAGCAGTGCGCTGCACCGGTACGAGGCGAACAAGAACAATCTGGCCATGCTGAACGACCGCATCGGCATCTTCTGCGACGACACCCGCGACGCCATCAAGGGCGGCTGCTTCAATGCGCGGGAGCCGGGCTACGTGGAGGGAAAGCCCGGCAGCTTCTGGGACATCGGCGGGGCCGTGGCGGCGTGGTGCCGCAGCGATAAGTTCCCGCCCCACACGCCGGGGCAGATCGTCAGCTATGTGTCTGCCCACGACAATTTCACCCTGTGGGACAAGCTGCTTCTGGTGCGCTACGAGCGCCCGGAGTTCGGCGCGGTGGACCGTGCCGCCCTGGCCCAGAACCGGCTGGCGGCAGGCATCTACCTCACCTGCATGGGCCTGCCCTTCTGGCAGGCAGGCGAAGAGTTCGCCCGCACCAAAAAGGGGCAGGGCAACAGCTACCGCTCCTCCCCGGCGCTGAACCGGCTGGACTGGAAGCGGGCCGAGCAGTTCCATGGGCTGGTGGACTATTACCGGGGCCTCATCGGGCTGCGGAATGCCTTCCCGCGGCTGGGTGCGGTGGACAGGGCCAGCCCCAACGCCATTGCATTTTTTGATTTGGAACAGCCGCTGGTGGGCTGGTGTCTGCCTGCCCTGCCCGGCGATGGGGCGTGGTGGGGCGCGCTCTGCGTCTACTACAACCCCACCGAACAGGAACAGCCCATCCGGCTGCCCAACGGGCGCTGGAAGCTGCTGAGCGACGGCACCTCGTCCAGCCTGTGGCGGGGCGACAGCCGCATCCTGAGCGGTGAAGCGGTCCTGGCCCCGGTCAGCGCAACCATCTTCGGCTTGGTATAAACAGCAATCCCCCGGCCAGCGGGTCACCGCCAGTCGGGGGATTTTTGAAGAAGAAAGGAATCAAATCTTGATAACGCCTTGCGGCGGGGGTGGCTCAGTTGTTGGCCGAACGCTGTGCGGCGGTGTTCGACGCATTCTTTTCGCCCAGCGTCAGCGAGACGGTCTGCATCTGGCCGTCGCGGGCAACGGTGATGGAAAGGGTGTCACCGGCCGTGTGCTGCTGCATCAGGGTGCCAAGGTCGTCTTTCTGGGCGATCTCGGTGCCGTCGATGCTGACGATGCGGTCCCCAACCTTCAGACCGGCCTTGTCGGCCGGGCCGCCCTGCACGACATCCACGACATAGACGCCGTAGGCGTTGACGTTGAACTGGGCCGCCGTCTGGGCGTCGGTCACGGCGATGTAGGTGATGCCCATATACGGCCGACCGGAGACATAGCCGTTCTCCAGCAGGTCCTGCGCCACCTGAATGGCGTCGTTGATGGGGATGGCGAAGCCCAGACCCTCCGCGTCCGAGCTGGAGGACTTGGCGTTGACCAGACCGATCAGCTCACCGTTCATGTTGAACAGACCGCCGCCGGAGTTGCCGGGGCTGACGGAGGCATCCATCTGGATCAGGGACATGGTGTTGGTGGAGCTGGTGCCCTGGATGGTCACGCTGCGGTTCAGTGCGCTGACGATGCCGCTGGTGACGGTGCCGCCCAGCTCACCCAGCGGGTTGCCGACGGCCAGGACGCTGTCGCCGACCGACAGGCTGTCGCTGTCGCCGACGGTGGCGGGGGTCAGGCCGGTGGCGTCGATCTTCAGCACGGCGACATCGCTGGTGTCGTCCTCGCCCACCACGGTGGCGGTGTAGTCGGTATCCCCGATGGTCACGGTGATCTGCGATGCACCGGAGACCACGTGCGCACAGGTGAGGATGTAGCCGTCCGAGCTGATGATGACACCACTGCCTGCGCCGGACTCGACCTGATTCTGGCCGTACCAGGACCACTGCGAGTAGACGACCTGTTCGGTGGTGATGACCACGACGCTGGGGCTGACCATCTCGGAGACCTGCGAAGTAGTCATGCCGCTGGACGCGACGGCGGTGCCGGAGGCCGCGCTGCTGTCGGTGCGCTCCACCTGCTGGATGACGACCTTGTTGCCTGCATTGCCGACCCGTGCGCCCACGAAGCCGCCTGCAAAGCCCATGGCCGCGGCCAGCACCAGCGCAACGGCGCTGCGGGCGATGCGGCCGCCGCTATGCTTGCGGCGCTTCTTCGGGGGCTTGGAGGCTGCGGCCTGCGGCTCCGGGCCTGCCGGGGGCGGCGTGGTGCCGCCATTGCCGGTGGAAGTTTCCGACGGGCGGGCCGGGGCGGGGTCGCTGTAAGTGCCCGCCGTGTTGGCGGTGTTCATGCCGGAGGAGCCGACGTTGGGGTATCCGGTATCGCCGGACGGACTATTTGCAGAGGAATAATCGTATTCCCATTTGTTTTCATTTTCCATGGTACAACTTCCTTTCTCGAAGGGACTGGTTCGGGAGGGGCGCTTCGCCCGTCCCTCTCTGGAACTGGCTCTATTGTAGCCGCTAATTGTGAAAACGAATCGCTGAGCGGGTGAAGAATGTGTGAAATAAGGTCGTAAGCGCAGGCCTTGACAGCGGCGCGGGAGCTTGGTATTTTAAGGGAAAAGGAGACTGCGTATGAAACTGGAAGAACGACCCGGCGGCTTTGCACTGTATAAAGAGAAGACCGAGGTGGGCTGCTGTCAGCTGACCCGGACGGCGGCAGGGGCGGACGTTGCCTGCCTTACCATTGTACCAGAATGGCGGCGGAAAGGCTATGGGTCTTATCTGCTAAAAGAGATATTGCGCCGCTTTGGCGGATATGACAGGGAGACGGCCACCGTTTTCACGGCCCCGCTGCCCGCTGTGCCGGGGGAGGAAGCGTTCTGGGCAAAGTTTGGCTTCCGGGAGGAGGCCGGGCGGCTCTGCCGCCGCCGGACGCCGGACCTGACCGCTGTGAAGTTCGTGCAGGACTTCCTTGCAGCCCGGCTGCAAAACCCGCAGCTGCTGGTGGATGCCACCTGCGGCAACGGCGGAGATACGGCGTTTCTGTGCCGTCTGGCGGGCGGGGCGGGCCGGGTGCTGGGCTTTGACATCCAGCCCGAAGCCATTGCCTCCACCCGACGGAATCTGGCTGCAAACGGGCTTTCCGCCGAGTTGTACTGCGGCAGCCACGCAGACCTGCTGCATGATGTGCAGCCCGGCACGGCGGATGCCGTGATGTTCAACTTCGGCTGGCTGCCAGGGGCAGACCACACGGTCTTTTCCCACGCGGAGAGCAGCATCCCTGCGCTGGAAGCAGCCCTCGACGCGCTGCGGCCCGGCGGGGTGCTCAGCGCCATCCTTTACAGCGGTCGGGTCATCGGGTCGGACGAGAAGACGGAGATCCTGCACTGGATGCGCACACTGCCCCTGACGCGCTGCACCGTCCTCGTCTGCGATTTCGCCAATTGGGCCGAAACGGCACCCCTGCCCTGCTTTCTTCTGAAAAAATGAGAAAAGTCTTGCATCTAGGTGGAATTTCTGCTAAAATAAATGCTGTTTGATTTTTAGACGGCCGGACCCTCTTCGGCATCGCGTACGCGATGCCGCCTCTCCCTTTGGCGGAGCGGGCGCAAAGCGCCTGAGAGGGCAGGCCTATTGATGGAGAACGACCCATGTGACGAAGAAAGGACCCGAAACAAACCCCTCTGACTTGAAATTGGGAGACTTATAAATCTATGACAAATCGTGAAGAAATCGAGCGCCGTCGGACGTTTGCGATCATCAGCCACCCCGACGCCGGCAAGACCACGCTGACCGAAAAGCTGCTGCTGTACGGTGGAGCCATCAACCAGGCAGGTTCCGTCAAGGGCAAGCAGAGCGCCAAGCACGCCGTTTCCGACTGGATGGACATCGAGAAGCAGCGCGGTATTTCCGTGACCTCCTCGGTGCTGCAGTTCAACTATGCAGGCAAGTGCGTCAACATCCTGGACACGCCGGGCCATCAGGACTTCTCGGAGGATACCTACCGCACCCTGATGGCGGCGGACTCTGCCGTCATGGTCATCGACGCCGCCAAGGGCGTTGAGGCCCAGACCATCAAGCTGTTCAAGGTCTGCACCCTGCGCCACATCCCCATCTTCACCT
>OIZF01001552.1_pt1 | contig 13035 bp, 15 predicted proteins | sample 1588471 | NCBI WGS metagenome assembly OIZF01 (sample SAMN03283279) | human gut metagenome | biome: human-associated habitat; material: feces | host: Homo sapiens | place: Peru | collected 2012
GGCCACGTAATTGGTTATCAATTCTTCTTGATTCATGTCTTTCTGTTCCTATTACACATAGTCCACCTAATTCTTTTACTTCTTCAGTAAGTTTAATATCTGTTCCACGACCAGCCATATTTGTAGCAATTGTAACCGCTCCTTTTTCACCAGCTTTTGCTATAATTTCTGCTTCACGAGCATTATTTTTAGCATTTAAAACTTCATGTGGAATATGAACTTTTTTTAACATAGAACTAATTAATTCACTAGTTTCAACTGCTATAGTACCGACTAATACTGGTTGTCCTTTACTATGTCTTTCTTTAATTTCATTAACAATTGCTTTATATTTTCCTTCTTTGGTAGCAAATAATAAATCTCCATAATCTTGTCTAGAAACAGGTCTATTAGTAGGAATTGTAATAACATACATGTTATAAATTTCTCTAAATTCTTCTTCTTCTGTTTTAGCAGTACCTGTCATACCAGATAATTTATTATACATTCTGAATAAATTTTGGAAAGTAATAGTGGCTAAAGTTTTTGTTTCTTGTTTAATTGAAACACCTTCTTTGGCTTCAATAGCTTGGTGTAATCCATCAGAATAATTTCTTCCTGCCATTAATCTTCCTGTAAATGGATCTACAATAATGATCTTATCATCACTTACTACATAATCCATATCACGATTCATTGCATAATTAGCCTTTAATGCTTGATTAATGTAGTGTACTAAATTTGTATTATTTAAATCATATAAATTGCTAACTTTAAAATATGATTCAGCTTCTTTAATTCCAACTTCATCTAAAGTAACTGCTTTTGTTTTTTCATCATAAATATAACCATTATTTTCTTTTAATTTTTTAGCAAAACGATCTGCATCTATATACAAATTTGCAGATTCAATTCTTCCTCCAGAAATAATTAATGGTGTTCTTGCTTCATCAATTAATACAGAGTCAACTTCATCAATAATAACAAAATTTAATGGTCTTTGAACTCTGTTTTCAGCTTTTACAACCATATTATCTCTCAAATAATCAAATCCTAATTCATTATTTGTTGTATACATAATATCAGCATTGTAAGCTTCTTGTTTTTCTTTTGGAGTACTTTCTCTAAAATTAATTCCAACTGTTAATCCTAGGAAACGATAAATATTTCCCATCCAATTAGCATCTCTTTCTGCCAAATACTCATTAACTGTAATAATATGAACACCTTTTCCAGTTAATGCATTCAAATAAGCCGGCATTGTAGATGTCAATGTTTTTCCTTCACCAGTTTTCATTTCAGCAATATTTCCTCCGTGAATAGCAAGTCCACCTAATATTTGAACATAATAAGGTTTTTCTCCAATTACACGGAATGCTGCTTCTCTAGCTACAGCAAAAGCTTCTACTTTAATGTCTTCTAAATCTTCTCCATTTTCTAAACGATTTTTAAATTCTGTAGTTTTATTTTTTAATTCATCATCTGTTAATTTTTCCATCACAGGTTCAAGTTCCATAATTTGATCTGCGACTTTTTTAAATTTTTCTAATTCTTTATATTCATAATCAAAAAATTTTCTCAAAAATTTCATCCATATCATTCCTTTTCTACATAACATTTTATCAAAAAAATGAGAAAAATAATAGTATTTCTAGAATGTTATTAAAAAAAGGACTAGTTAAAGTCCTTATTTCAAATCAATAATTCCGTAATTTCCATCTTTTCTTCTATATAATACAGAATTGCTATCAGTATCTGAATTTTGAAAAACAAAGAATTCATGTCCTAGCATATTCATTTGAAGAATTGCTTCTTCCTCACTCATAGGTTTTAAGTCAATTTCTTTTCTTTTAACAATTAATTCTTCTTTTTGTTCTTCTTCCGTTATTTCAAAATCAACAAAATTAATAATATTTTCTTTTGTGTCTCTTCTTTTTAATCTTGTTTTATTTTTTCTGATTTGTCTTTCTAATTTATCCGTCACAGTATCAATTGCTGCATATAAATCTTTGTTCATTTCTTCAGAACGTAAAGTAATTTTCTTAATTGGAATTGTAACTTCTATTTTCTGATGAATTCCTTGTGGTTTAATTAGTACATTTGCAGTAATATTTTCACTGTCCTCAAAGTACTTGTCTAATTTACTAAGTTTCGTCTCGATGTAATTTTTAATGGCCTCTGTAATTTCAATTTTACTTCCTCTAATATTAAATTTCATAACATCAATCCTTTCTAGATATATTATATCATTAATTGTTCCAAACTAGCAAATTATCAATTTATTTTCACAAAAAAACTACTAAACAAGAGTAGTTTTAAGTTCCACAACATTTTTTGCTTGTAGACCTTTATCAGTTCGAACAAGTTCAAACTCTACATATTGTCCTTCAACTAATGTTTTATATCCATCAGACAATATAGAAGAATAATGAACAAATATGTCTTCATGATCATTGTATTCGATAAATCCGAAGCCTTTATCGTTATTAAACCATTTAACTTTACCTCTCACCGAACAATCTCCCTTCTAGTAAAATACCTTACAACTTAATTATACTTGCTACTAAAAGTTATTTCAATTAAATCTGAGACATAATATTCGACATTATTCTTGAATTATTCTGAACTAGCAAGCAAGATAATTGTAGCAAATTAGAGTAATATTTTCCAACATTGTGTGTAAATTGTAATTATTTACGCATAAAAGGCATTTTTTAATTTTATAAAATTAAATTTTATCTATTTTAAACATGGTGAAATGCTGATAATACTAAATTTTATTTTTTTGAGATTTGTACGGTTATAATTACAATAGTTGTGAGGTGTACAATGAAAAAAAAGTTCTTAAAATATAGTACAGAATTGATTAAAAAAAATAATCCCACATTATCTGATGAAAGAATTGCAGAATTAAGATATGGATTAGAAGGTTTCTATTTAACAATAACAAAAACAATCTTTATATTTTGTTTATCTTATTTAATGGGAATCTTCAAAGAAATGTTCTTAATGTTATTATTTTTTAATATTTTAAGAACACCTGGATTTGGATTACACGCTAAAAAAAGTTGGATGTGTTGGGTATCCTCTACAATATTGTTTATTATCCTTCCTCTAATATCCAGATATATTATATTTCCAATTAATTTAAAATATGGATTAGGAATTTTAAGTATTATTTTAATTTTTATGTACGCTCCAGCTGATACAGAAAAACATCCTTTAGTTAATAAAAGAAAAAGGATCATTTTAAAAATAATATCTACAGTACTATGTACAATCTTGGTAATATGTTCTATTGTCATCAAAAATGAAACAATAGATACTCTTATTATTTTTGCAATATATACAGAAATATCTTTAATATTACCTATCACTTATCAATTATTTCATTTAAAATATAACAATTATAAAACATATATTTTAAAAAATAATTTGAGTTAAACAGAAATGTTTAATATAAAAAGGGGTTAGGAGGTGTGCTTAATGATGAATTTCATTTCTAAAATTTTAGAAGGAATTGGTAGTATTGGTTCAAGCTTTGGTACAAATGCATGTTTTGTATATTTTATAGATGAACCAGAATGCCCAAAATCATTAATCAAATAAAAAATAAGAGTTGATCTCTTATTTTTTTATATATAATTTTTGAACAAAATAAATTCCATTTAATTCCCTTTTTTGACTTAGTTTATCATTTTTATCAATAATATCTCTTACCAAAGATAATCCATAACCATGGCCTGTTCCTTTTGTGGTATACCCTTCTCTGTCAACTTTATCGATATCAATACTACCATTATAATTATTAGATATACTAAATACAATATTTTTATTTTCAATATAAAATTCAATCACAATATACTTTTCTTTCAGATTTCTAACTGCTTCTATAGAATTATCAATATAGACACCAATTACCTTACTAACATCTCCCAAAAGTTTATTAATAATCCTACTATTTGTAGACTTTTCTAATTCTGGAGAAACGTCTACAAATATTTTAACATCTTCTTTTAACATTTCTTGAATTTTATAATAAAGTAATCCTTTTAACCCACCTTGTGGGACATATTTCAATTTATTTAACCAATTAATATCCTCATTTTCAGAATCAGTATTTAATAATTCATTAATATAATTTAAAGCTTTTTTATTTGTTTTTCCAAGCATTCCTTTTAATAATATTAATTGATTCTTATATTCATGTTGATTTTTACTTTTTTCTTCTACAGCATTTTCGTAAACTTTAACATAATCTAATAGATTTTCATATTCTGAAGAAATGTGATTATTCTGAGCTTTTTCCTTAAAAAATCCTATTACAAAGATGAAAACTCCAATACAAAATAAATTTGAAAATAGTAACAAAGATGTTGGCAATAATCTTGTAAAATTATTATATAAAATAAATATAACAATAGTTAAAGCAAAACAAACTAATACTACTAAAACTTTAAATTCGTTTTCATTATACCAAGTTACTATATTAAAAAAGATTTTCTTTATAAAATTAATTTTCGATATAACTAAAGCAAATAAAAGTATAAATAAATTGCAAATAATATATCCAAAAAAATCATTTGTAAAACCAGAGACATCTATTTTTAACAAAAAGAACAATAATCCAAAAACAGTTTCTGCAAAAAAGAAAATTACTGCTGGAGCAAAAATTCCTATTAAAACTTTTGCAAAAGATTTTTTGAAAATAAATCGAAAAACAAAAAAGAAATAAATATGAATAATATATGGTCTTAAATAGATTAAATCAAACTTTGAAATAATACTATAGATAACACCAATTAATAATGAAAAAAATATAATTTTATAATTAACTTTAAATTTTTCATTACAAACTAATTCACTAAAAGTATAACAATAAAATAAAAAATATAAAACTCCACAGATAAACCAACTAACTATTAACATATTTCTTTAATCCTTTCTTCCTATCCCTCGACAATAGAGATGTCGAAATACCACTTTCAAAATAAATAACACTATTTTTCCAATCTATCTTTCGAATTTTATCGGTATTAATAAGACAACTTCTATGACTTAAGTAAAATCTATCATCTAAATTTTGAATCATGTAATTCAAAGTTTTATTTACTACAATTTCATTGTATGTAGTTTTAATAATACATTTTCTATCCACTGTATCTTTTTCAATATATAAAATATCACTTAAATGAATGATATAGGAAGTTCCTTCTGAATCGAATTTAATCGTTTTTTTACTATTAATTAAAGAAAGAGATTTTCTTAAAATAGACTCTAAATTATTTTCAAAATCATCATATTTTGATATAAAATCTAAAAGCATAATTCTAGCCTTCAATGCCTGATAACCTAATTCATTATGCGAAGTTACAAAAATAATAATACTTTCCCAGTCATTTTCTCTTATTTTTCTAGCTATATCAATACCAGAAATACTATCCTTTATTTCAATATCAAGAATATAAATTTTATGCGTAGATTCTTGTATTTTTTTCTTAAAAGATGGATCAAATTTTGAAAATTCGATAACATCATAATCATATTCTAGATTCATTAAAACTTTATCAATAACCCTCCGAATATTACTTCTAAAAACCTTTTCATCATCACAAATCACAAATTCCACAATACTCGCCCCTCTAGTTTACTATTAGTAAATTAAATACATAATAGCATAGAAAATTTTAAAAATCAACAAAGCTAATAAAAAACCTCCTTGTTGATTCTTTCAATAATTTTCTTATCCTTAAAATGAACAATATATTCATTTAACTTCTTTTTATTCAATAATTTAGCAATCCTATGGTAACCATGAATAATTTCATGATAATCGTCATAAGATAAATTTACCTTATTTCTAGTAACCTCTATCAAAAGTCTTTCTAAATCATATATCAAAATATTAAAACCCTGATAAGTTACTTTACTAATACCTATATTATACAAACTGTCTGTCATAAAAATTTGTTTAATATTTTCATCTTTAATTTTTCGATCCTTTTGTTTTGTAGCAATAAAATATGGCTTAGCATTTTTTTTCAATAACCCATAACAATGGCAGGCAGTTGTAAGATCAATTACAGCATTTGGATGCTTATGAGAAATATACTCTAAATAATTAAAATCTGGGGTTGTTGAATACACACCTTTTTTTATCATATAAAGTTCTTTAGCAGCAACTTTTTTCTTAATTTGATAGTCACTAATTCCTCTTTTTGTTAAATCTGTATATAAGTAGATCATCTTACCACCCTTTTCAAATTATACTTTTATTTTTGATAAAAATCAATATATTACCTACATATAGTTTAACTAGATTTCTAATTTATATTCTCTCTTTTTTAAAATAATTTTGCGAATCCAATCGACAGGAATTACAGTGAAAGATAATAATACAATAGTTTGTAATTCAAAAAAAGTAAGCCCAGCTGTTCGAAATAAATTTCCACCATAATAGATTAAAATTAATTGAAAAAATAAAATAAATAATATAATTGCTATAAACATTTTATTCTTTAAAATATTTGCGAACAAATTAATCCTTGTAGTTCTAGCATTAAAACAATTAAAAATTCCCATAAAAATGAAAAGTCCAAAGAAGGCAGTCATAAAATATTTATCTGCAACATCGTGACGAAATAAACCCTTGAAAAAAGGAACTTTTAAAAATAAAACACAAAGTAATGAAGAATAAAATCCTGTAAATAATATTTCCGTTAACATATAGTGATTAATAATAGAATCATTTTTTGTCTTCGGTTTTTCCTCCATATATTCTAAAATAGGAGGTTCATATGAAAAAGCAAGTCCTGCTAAAGTATCCATCACCATATTTACCCATAACATTTGAATGACTGTAATTGGAGTATTTACTCCGATAAAAGGGCCAATAATAGATAAACTAATAGCACAAATATTAACGGTAAGTTGAAAAACAATAAACTTTCTAATACTTTTGAATATTGTTCTACCAAATAACACAGCTTTAGCAATAGATAAAAAATTATCATCTAAAATTACAATATCACTTGCTTCTTTTGCCACTTCGGTTCCACTTCCCATTGCAAAACCAACATCTGCTCTTTTTAAAGCAGGAGAGTCATTTACTCCATCACCTGTCATACCAACAATTAGATTTTCTTCTTGAGCTAATCGTACTAGACGACTCTTATCAAATGGGAGAGCTCTTGCTACAACTTTTAAACGGAACAATTTAGATTTCACTTCGTCATCGGACATTTTATTTAGTTCTTCACTAGTAAGAATCAAAGAATCTTGATCTAATAAACCTACTTCTCTAGCAATAGATGTAGCTGTTTCTTTATTATCACCAGTAATCATAACAGTATTGATATGGGCTTTTTTTACCAATTCAATCCCTAATTTTGCTTCAGCTCTTATTTCATCTTTAATAAAAACAATTCCTACAAAAACAAATTCCTTTGGATTCACATAATCACTTGTTGCCATAGCGATTACTCTAATTCCTGATTTTGTTTTTTCATCAATATATTTTTTTAATTTTGCTTTGTCATAAAATCCTCTTTTTTCTCCAAATTCATTATAATATTTTGTACAATTTGGTATAATTTTTTCGGGAGCCCCCTTTATTAAATGAATTTTTCTATCCTTTTGAATGGTTGTTAACATATATTTATTTTTACTATCAAAAGGCACAACTTTAATTTTTTCGACTTCCTCATAAGGCGTTTTAATAAATTCTAAAATAGCTCTATCTGTACTATTTCCACCAATAATCTTACCATCAAAATGACTACTTGCATTATTGTAAACCATGGAGTCTTTTATAATATCATGTAGCTTTCCTTTCACATCAACTTCTTTTTGATAAGATTTAAAATCTCCTGTCATAATTCCAATGACCTCTAATTTGCCCTTTGTTAAAGTACCTGTTTTATCTGTAAATAAAATATTTAAATTTCCTGCTGTTTCAATTCCAACTAATTTTCTAACAAGAACATTATTTTTTAACATCTTTTTCATATTGGATGATAAAACTAAAGTAATCATCATAGGTAATCCTTCTGGTACTGCAACGACAATTACCGTTACACATAATGTTAAAGCATATAAAATATGTCCAAACATTAAAGGAAAATTAGTAACTGTATCCATAATAGCTGTATAATTAAAATTATTTTGTAGAACTATTACTGAGAATAAATAAGCAAAAGCAACTAAAAAAGCACCTACGTATCCTATCCTACTAATTACATTCGCAAGTTGTCTTAATCGTATTTTTAAAGGACTGTCCGGACTTTTTTCTTTTAATTCATTAGCTAATTTTCCATAAACAGTATCAGATCCAACCTTAGTAATTAAAAGTTTCCCTTCTTTGGCATATATTACACTTCCCTTTAATAATTTATTATCCTGATTAGGAGACTTTTCTTTTTCTTTTGTTTCACCAGTCAAAGAGGACTCATCAACAGAAACAGATCCTTCTACTAAAACTCCATCTGCAGGAACTTTATCCCCTGTTTGAAGTAGAACAATATCTCCAACTACAACCTCTGAAACATTAACTTCTACTTTCTTTTTATTTCTAAGAACCCTACATTTTATTTTAGATGCTTCCTCTTGTAATCTAGAGAATGCTTTTTCACTACCATACTCTGATATAGTAGATACAAAAGAAGCAATAAATATTGTAATGACAATTCCAACAGTTTCATACCAATCAAAGTCTTTGATTAAAAAAACTGTCTTAATTCCTAATGCAATCAATAAAATTCGAATAATAGGATCTCCTAATGATTCCAGCAATAACTTGAAAAAGCTATTTTCTTTTACATTAGATAGTTCGTTTGTTCCATATTTTTCTCTATTTTCTATTACTTCTTTTTCAGTTAGGCCAATATCTTTATTTGTAATCATCAATATTCCTCCTCTACCTCAATACTATTTTCAAGTTATGATCGGTAGAAGAAAAAAGAAACGACATTTTAAGATAAAAAAAAGAGACAATTGTCTCTAGCAAGATTGATCACATAAAATATCATAAGTTTTATTTATTAAATCTAAATATATATTTTTTAATTCAGAATATTGTTCATCGTTTAATTTAACATATGGATCTTTTTGAGAATCTACTGTTGACGTATGAATACCAATAATTTTTCCATCTTTCACAAAAAGAACGGTTGGAAAATATAGTCTTTTAATAGAGTCATCATTTAATCCTTCATAACTAGGTAATTGATCATATAAAATTTCAATCAATTTTTTATATTCTTCTGTTCCTTCTTCATCTGTAATAATATTTCCATTATCATCTAAATGTTTTTTATCTCGAATACTAAGAGCATTAAAATAATAAATTTTATTAACATTTAACTCTTTTGCAGCATCTAAAAGAACAGGTACTGCATTACGACACCAAGGACATTCTGGAAATCCAAAATAAATAATTCCAGTTCCCTTTTCTATTACATCATAAATTTCTTGAAAAGAAGAATAAACAATTGGATTACTTGAATCTACACTAACATTTAAATATTCTTTTCCATTATCATTTTCTTTTCCATTTAATGATTCATATTCTTCTTTAAATTTTATAGAATCTGTATTCACTATTTTTGATTGTTTCATATATATTCCGAACAATGATATAATTGCCGCGACTACTACTGCAGCAGATAAAATTATGTTTTTTTTCATTTGTTACCTCTATTCTATAGTTTGTATTTCTCTAAAGTTATCTGGAAAACCAATTTTATTTAAAATGGCGTTTAATGGAACTGTATCAACTTTTCCATCTAATATATCAATTTCATATCCAATCTGATATAAAACATCATTAAATTCATCCTTTGTAAGCATTTCTTTCATAATAATAATTAAGGCAAATAAATCATTTTTTCCATATTTATATTCATCATCATCTTTTTCTATATTTAAAATCACATGATATTTACAATTTGGAATAGATCGTTGTGTTCTATGGTCATACAAAATATCTTCATGAGCACATAGATTTCTAAAATTCGATAATAATTGTAAATAGGTTATTAATGTTTCTGGATCTAAATTGTAAACTTTAGCAATTGTCAATTGATCCTCTGGTTTTAAAATACCATATAATTCCGAAACGATTCCAAAAGATAAAACTTTTACTAAAATCCATAGTGGAATATAACCATAATTACTAATATAATGAGATGTTGCTGCATGTTGACTACCATTCACTCTAATTTGCCTTTTTACTTTATTTAAAACATCATAAACTTGTCTCACTTTAATACTATCTTGATTAAAATTTTTAGGGTTTAAATATTCTTTTTCTTTAAAACCATATTTTCTAGACAAATAATAACTGATAATAGATTTCATATTATTTTCAATAATTAAAATATACTTAAACATAATATTTCTAATATTTCTATCAAAAACAAATGTACCATATAATTCATCAAATGTTGTACCTGCAATAAATTCGTTATCAATATTAGGTCTTTGAAATAAATGCCTATATCCATTAATAAAAAAATAGTTTTCTCTAAATAAAATATTTTTTGCTTTTTCAACATCAGAAATAATTAAGCCTCTATTTTTTAAAATATCTATTTGTTCATCTAGAGTTTTAAATATTTTTTTACCCATTTTAAATACCTCCTGTTAGTCTCCATTATATCATAATATAAAGAAAAAAAAAACAGATTATTTTAATCTGTAAAGTATTCTATCAAAGCATTAGAAACTGTGGTAGCAATTTTATTTTGATAGGAATCTTGTTTTAATAAATAACGATCATTAGAATTGCTTAAAAACCCAACTTCTAATAATACACCTGGTCGATTAATTCGCTTTTGTAAATACAAAACATCTGTCTTTTTATATTCACGAGTACTATTTAAATATTTTTGAAATTGTTTTTGAAATAATTTAGCAATTTGTTCATTTTCCTCATTTGTATCATCATAAAAAACTTGTGCACCTCTCCAAGTACCACTATCTTCAGCATTTAAGTGAATTGACAAAAACATATCGCAATTTGATTTATTAATAATATTTCCTCTTCTTGATAAATCACTTCTTTTTCGATTAATGGTATGATTTACAGATAAATCATAATCATCATACCTAGTTAAATATACAATAGCTCCTAGACTTAACAATTTTTTCTCAATCTTTTTACTTAACTCTAAATTGATATTCTTTTCTTTGATTCCTCCATACATTGCACCAGGATCCACACCTCCATGTCCAGGATCGAGGTAAATTACTTTTCCAAATAAAGGAAGTTCATTATTTTTTGCACTAATATAATTAATACTACCTAATGTCAAAATAAATAAAATTAAAATGTATATTTTATATTTTAGCATATTACCACCTAATTAAATATATGTATTTTCTAGGTAAGTATTTCATTTTATAAAAATCTCCCTAATCTTTAGAGAGACTTTATTTCATTCATGAATTTTTTTCATAATCAAATTTACATCAGATACTATTACATTAGATGTTCCCTCATCACCTGATATACTTGTCATTACCTGTAAGACAGTAACTTCTTCAAATCGAAAGATCATTGCTTGTGAAAAGTTCATTTGATGAATAGATCCCATTGGTAAATTAAATGTTAGGTCTCTAAGCGCAGAGCCATTACTTGTTTGAAGATAAAAGGTAGCACCATGAGTATCATCCACTTTATCTATAAATCCAGAAAAATTAATCTCATAAATTCCTGGTTGAACTTCTATATCCGTATCATTTAAAACGGAAAAAAATTCTGAAGGATTAGGAATTATCCATGTATCATGAAGAGATATTTTTTCTGATGAATCGGTCTCATCAAAACTAGTAAAAAAAACTCCTTCATTAGATGATGATGCTATAGGACCTGCAGGTCCATTATCACCCTTTGGTCCTGTTGGGCCAATATCACCTTTTTCACCTTGTAAACCAATCGGTCCTTGTGGACCAGTTGGTCCTGTTGCTCCTTTAGAGTTAATGTTAGAATTACCAAATCCTAAGCAAATTAATTTATTTCTTAGTTTCATATTTTCTATTAATTCCTGATATTTATTTGAAGACATAAAAGACACCTCCTCACTGATAATATATGGAGATTTATTTTTATTGTCTAAACGAATTTAATAAAAGAAAAATATTTCCAATGATTTTCGAATAATTAAAAGATATCTTTTTCATATTTTTTATATAATTCAAGTAATAATTTATCGTATTTCTTTAAATATTTTAATAATATTTTTTTAGAACCTAATTTACTATACAATTCTTTAACAATCTCATTACGGTGTGATTCAATTAAACTTATTAAATAAGTATATTCTTTATTCATAAATCACCTCTTAACTAATATTATATTGGTTAATCAGCCAATAGTCAACCACTGTTTTACAATGTTAGAATTGTAATAAGGTAGGTGGTGTCTATGAATAAAATATATAAAGTAGATTTTATGAATGGATATTATCTTTTTAAACTAGAGCAACTATTAGAGGATAAAAAAATTAGTAAGAATAAAATTATGAGAGATACCAACACTGATTTTAAAGTTTTAAAAAGAATTGGAACTGGAGAATTAGAAAGAATAGATATTGCTGTACTAGCTAGATTATGTGACTATTTAGATTGTGAAATTGTGGATATTTTTGAATATATTCCGAATAAATAATGTTTTAATGAGTACTTTATAACTGAGTACTTTTTTTTATGGGAAAGAGGGAATATGCAAAAAAATTATAAATTAGATTTGAAAAATGGGTATTATCTTTTTAAACTAGAGAAACTATTAGAAGATAAAAAAATCAGCAAAAATAAAGTAATAAGGGAAACAAATATTGATTTCAAGGTTTTAAAAAGAATATGGAGTGGAAATTTGACTAGAATTGATATTACTATTTTAGCAAAATTATGTGATTATTTAGATTGTAACATAACAGATATTTTCGAATACATTCTTAAAAAAAATAACACTAAATGATATGAACCCCGTTTCTTGGACATGGAAACGAGGTTTTTATATGTCAAAATTAAGTTACGAAGATAAAATAAATATTTATA
>OIZF01001554.1_pt1 | contig 12994 bp, 12 predicted proteins | sample 1588471 | NCBI WGS metagenome assembly OIZF01 (sample SAMN03283279) | human gut metagenome | biome: human-associated habitat; material: feces | host: Homo sapiens | place: Peru | collected 2012
ATGATGGTCAACTCGATTTATTTCGAGATCTAAAATCTTAACGGGACAGTAGTGAAGAGGCTCTATAAAATGTACAGATAAAAAGCAGATTGCACAACCTGTATTACGGCTAATGCAATCTGCTTTTTGTATAAAAATGCATTTGACAGCAATCAAAAGTACATTTGATAGCAAGCATAGATACATTTGATAGCAAGCATAGATGCATTTGACAGCAAGCATAGGTGCATTTGATAGCAAGCATAGATGCATTTGACAGCAAGCATAGATTGCTTGCATACGTTATCTACACCTTATAAAGTCAATTAAAACGATGCGGTATCATAAGAGCAGGCGGCATCATATACTGTTTAAATGCTGCTAATCGTTTTTATTTTTTTATTACCAAGCTATTGTTGTCCAGCTCCACATAATGTGCAAAACAAATGGTTGTGCCGTCGAACACCGCCGACACGTCGATGCCTCGGCGCACAAGCTCGTCGATAAGAGCTTGGTCGTAGGCAGAGACTGTTCCAGTAAATTCCTCCTCCTATTTGAGTTAAATTAAGTGAGTTACCTTTATCTTCTTATACATCTTTCCACCTATGCCTAACATTGCCATTGTATTATCCTTGACAATAAGCTCACCTTTCTGTAGCCCTGCTATTTCTGATTTTATTTCCTGAAATTCTCGACCTGATACTCCGAATAGGTCTTTTATTATACTATCAGAAATGCTCTGCTGCTTCATTATCAACGGATATTGTGCATTAGCCAAGAAATCAAAGTATTTACTCTTGAAGCTATCCATGTTTTGGGTAGCAAGAATAATACTTAATCCCTTGTTTCTGCCAACAGCAATAAGATTGCGCAAAGGCTGATTGTCGAAGTCCAGCATATAATGGGCTTCGTCAATGATAGTGAAGTGACGTATCTGTACATAATCGTCATTCACAGCCTGTTTAGGCAGCTGCTCATAGATGTTATTCAGCTTTGATATAACGAAATACACAATAGCCTTAGCGATAGGACCGTCTTTCGGAAAAGCATCCATCTTTACGATGAAACATTCTTCTGTAAGATTTACGCTGTCAGTATCAGCAAAAAGGTGGTTGCGAACCAACTGTTTCAAAACAGACGTAACGCTATCATCCTTGTCAGGATTAGCCATTTTGCCCTGGTAATGTTGCAATATCAGTCCAAACGTCACAGGCTTGCCATTCGTTTTCTTATATGCGTCAACGATTGCTTCACTCAGGCGATTGCTCATGTTTGCGCTAATACTTGTTCTTTCAATAGCACAGAGAGCATTTGCCATTTCTGTAGAGTACAGATTTATCTCGTTAATACTCCTACCGCTGAAGTCCTTGAATGGCGAGAAAGGCAAAGGCTGTTGCACCGGATCAAGTATGCATGAACGATCAACGTCAAACAGAGCCAGCCAACTATTGTTAGCAGGATCAGAGAATTCACCTTTGTAGTCAAACAGAAGGAAATTTACTGGATATGGCGTATCAGTAGACAAAGAGCGCATCTGTTGTATAAGAACAGAAAGAAGGTTGGTCTTACCTGAACCAGTAGTTCCTGCTACAAGTATTTGAGCATTAGCCACGGAGCGACCGTTAATGTTAAGAGTCGCTTCCATATCGTCGCCATATTCACCGATAAGAAGTTCAAGTGGCGGTATGCTGTTAGATGAGCGACGACGTCCGTTTTGCACAAAAAGGAACGAGTTCAAATTATCCTCATCCATAAGATATTTCATGCCTCGGTACATCTCCTTTGCCACAATTCTGCTGACCAAAGAAGAGTCTTGCCAATCCACATTACAATCTTTGTATCTCAGTTTCAGCAACGCTGAAAACAATGATTTGTTGTTGTCTTTAGTGAAAAAGCTGGGCATAATACGCATACCGGTTTTAGACAACTGTATGTTTTTAAGCTCATCTATATCTCGCTTTTCTGACAAACCAAGACTTGCAATAAGACAGATACGCATAATCTTGTTCATTGTAAAAACAAGTTGTTTGCCACCACTCACTTGTCGGGAAAGGTTGAAACGGCGTTCCATCAATTCTTTTAACGGCAGGATATCCTCTGTTATACCCTCTGCCTGGCGTATATTTTCTAAAGCTACTTCCATAGTTCTTTCTTCTTAATCGTTAAGTGGTGTGCCAAAATATCCTTCCTCGACATGAGTACTCTGCAATTCAACATCACGCACAAGAGTGTATGTGCGTGACACGAAAGGTTCAAGCTTCGGGTAATCCTTGTCTTTTCTTATCTCCGAAGTTGTGCATAGCAAGATGGTCTGGTCTGCCAGTCCTGGGAAATACTCTTCCATCAAGACATCGCGACTTTCTTCATCAAGCACTCCCATCACCGTGTCAATCATCACAGGTGGATTGTAGTCGCCCAAATTACGCAGTACTTTCAGGAGGACTTGGATGAAAATCTGCTTTGATGCAGCATTAAGCTGATTAAGCGAAATCTCATTTCCAGCTTTATGGAACAAACGTATGGTAAAGTTCTCCATAGAGTCGCTTAGCTCAACCTTTGCAATGCAGCCTTTGTATGAAATGAGCAGCTTGTTAAGCTGTTCTTTCATATCCTCTTCTATCTTCATCTTCTTGCGCTTAAGCAGAGAGTCTGCTACATCCTCAAAGAGAGGTTTCAGCTTGACAAGAGTATCAAACTTCACATCCGGTTCCTGTTGTATCTGCACATCATACTGATGTATGCGACGTTCCAGCTTCTCGATAGCAAGTTTCCTGTCATCTTGTTCTTTCTTCAAGGTTTCAAGCTTACGGCTATTATCCTCATAAGCCTTGATAATCTCTCCGTTGCCACTTACGAGACTGCGACGGAGAATGTCTATCTGCTTCTGCTGATTGTCATAGTTTTCTATTCGCTTTTCCAAGTCATATTGCAGATCATTCAGTTGCAAGAACTCATTTACGGAGTTAGCGTTCAAGAGATTTTTAAGGGCTTCAAACTCCGTATCATCAAGAAAGGCATATTCATCTTTCCTATTGAGGCTTTCCTGCTGGTTCGCCAGAAATGACACCACCGTTTCATTATCAACATTAGGTGCGCATAAAGCCTTAGCTTTAAGGAACGATATGATTTTTGCCGTTACGTCACGCATCTGTTCTAACGACAGGATGCCTTGTCGTTCAAGTTTCAAAGCATCTTTCTGACGGATAATATCATTTATCTCATTGCTTATGCCCAGCGCCAGTTTGGGGAAGAACACATTTATCTCCAGTGTGTCAACCACCTGCTTAAGCTGTTCATTGTATCGCTGTGCCAAGTCGTGCGTCTGCTTGATGTCAGCCTCCAGCGCCTCTATCTTCCTGGTTATTTCAGCAGAACTCTTTGCTCCCTCTTTTGCAGCATCATACTCCTCTTGTATTGAAGTCAGGTATTTGTATATCTTATCCTGTTCTTCAACATTTCGATTTTGTTCCTCAATCATCTTGTTACGCTGCTCACAAAGACCGTTATATTCTTCAGCCTCCTTTTGCGCTTCAAGTCGTCTTGCAGTCCATTCCTGCTGCAAGTGTTCGGCAGCGTTTTTCAAGAGAATGTATTTGTTGAAGCCCATCACGTTCTGAATATTATCCTTGATGATTTGGGCGAACACGTTTTCTTTCAGCAACTCGCTCGACTGCATGGCATCAAACAGGAAATACTGCGATAACTCCTGTGGCAGGTTTGCCTTGATAATCTTGTTCACTTGCTGCTCAGCCATGGCACGCTGCTGCAAAGGCATGGCAGTGCCATATACGAATGTGTTGCCATTCATATTCAGTGTCACGCTTTCCACGGGCTTGTCACTGGGGTTAAGAGCGTATGTGCGTCGAAGCATATATTTCTGAGTTTGCCCCAATACAACACCATCAAAAGCCAGCTCAAGCATTATCTGAGGTGCGACTTTGCCAACAGCTCCATTGTTTAGCAGCTCCATGAAGTGAGCTTTATCCTTTATCTTCAATCCATAGAGTGCGCCACAAATAGCTTCAAACAAGGTGGTCTTACCACCGCCGTTCATACCTCCGATGAGGATGATCGGCTGGTCAGGACGCACGGTGAGGTCAAGATCGAGCGACAGATAAGTCTTATAGTTGCTTATCTTGATACGACGTATAATCATCAGGAGTCCTCCATTACTTTATCAGAGCAATAGCCTCTGCAATGATTGTTTGCGTGTCGGCATCACTCATTTCTATTTTGTCCACTCGCGCAGCATGAAACTTGCGCAATATTTCTTCCTTCAACCAGTCGAAGTCGACCTGATGCTTTTCGCACAAAGTGCTGATAAGCATCAAGTCGTCCTGTCGGATACCATAGTTGATAAACTTTCCATCAAGTCCCTTTCCCATAGTGTGCTGTTATTCTTTATAATCTGAAGGATAGAAGCAGTCCCAATTTATGATGTCGGTAGTGTTTTCTATCTTCAGAGGTGAGTATTTCCAGTTGCTGCCATCAGCAATGATTACACCTCCTTTGAGGTGCTTGCTTTGGTTTTCCTCGCTTGCCATATAGTCAATCAGAGCATTGTGTTTTGCCGGAGCGTCCCCATCGCTGCCAACGCTCTTTGTATCGAAGAGGAATATCTGTCCGTTCTTCATACGGATAACAAAGTCAACATAGAACAACGCCTTTGTTCCTGTTCCATCAATATAGCTTACGGCATAATGTTGTTTTCCGCTGTCACCATTCTTATACCACCAATCAATATATTCAGTGTTGGCTTCAAGGTAAGCCTCGAACATACGTTCTGGAGACGAAGCGTTGCGTAGCTGCACGAAAGGCATAAGCGCATGGTTCTTCACATCGTCGACAACGACGTTGTTATCCTCTTTGTAGAGCCGGTCAGCCGGTACCTCCCAGTCGTACTTCACAAACGATTTCTCTGACTTCTCTTTCTGTCGTTGTGTGAGAATGTTGAGATAACGATTAAGTGCACGTGAGATGATGTCTTCAAAGCGAGGGCGGTTTTTATGATAGAGTATCACCTTCACGGCATCCGTCTCAAACAATCCGAAGAGCTGTTCCATCGCTTCCTTTAGCGCCATGCCAAGTGTAGGAATACTTACTTTCTCAAATTGGGCGCCAATTAATCGGGCACAGAACACATTGAAGGTGGCGTTAAGCTCCTGCATAGTGCGTATATATTTAGCCTTGTTTGCAGCAAGTGTCTGTCCTACTTCTCCAGTAATGTTCAAGTCTTCAATAATCTCCACACCGATACTCTGCACTTTGAACTCAATCTTGTCCATCACCGCACGGCGATTTTTTGATATTTGGCTCTCATGTTCAGATCCGTCCTCCTCAGGAAGAGGCTCATTTCCATACAACTCCTCCTCGGTAAAGAGCGAAAGCTGTCTGTTTTTAATCTGCAACTGTTCCTCAAACACCTTAATGAGCAGAGGCTGAAAGTCGCTACCAAGACGTTTACGGCCTATGGCAGGGCGTTCACAATATTCCGACTGCAACGAAACATTGCATAGATTCTCTCTTCTTATAGTATGAATTGTAGAGAGATAATCCATATCCTCTGGTTCTATCTTTACAAGATTTTGGCTGATGTTGGTATATACATAACCCTTGTTCAGCCTGTCGTCCTGATAGAATTTCTGTTCGGGCATACGCAGAATGCGTCCTACGGTCTGTGCACCGAAAGTGAAGCTTTCTATTTTGCGGAAGATAAGCAACACGGCTGCACGCGGACAGTCCCAACCGAGCGCGATAGCTTGTTTGAAAAGCAATGCTTCGGTCATGTTGTCGTTTTGCTCTAATCCATCCACATTCACCTTTTCACCGCTTAACCATACCGCAAGACGATTGTTGTTTGTGTTAATGCCGTGTATAGTGTCAAGATACAATGTCACTTCGTCCTTAATGCTTGTGTCCTCTGTGCTCATAGACTCTGAGCCATCGTTAGGAAGCTGGATAAGCAGCAACGGATTTATGTTGACACCAAGACGTTTGTATGCATCCGCAAGTTCTTTGCGTTTCTTCAGCGCCAGGCTAACAAGATGCTGTGTTAGCGACATTTCTGGAGACGAGAAGTCAAGTGCAGGATTGATGACCACACCTTCCTTGATCATTTGTTCTTCAATAACATGCTGGCGATGCACCTTTACCTTCTCCTCAGGATGCGCCGTGATAGGTGTGGCAGAGATGCGTATCTCCAGTTTCGGCATGATATTCTGCAACACCTTTTCCGATTTCTTCGCATTCCTTCCTGCAAACATGTGTTCCTCGTCGATGATGACGATGAGCGGTATTTCATGTTCCGTCTGTGTACGGCGCGTAAGGTCGTAGAGCGATGCACTCTGTTCCGTGTCGCGAATCATGAGCGCATTGTCCTTGTTGATGCTCTCCCAGTTGACAAACAGTATTTCGCCAGGATGTATGTATCCGTTGGCAGAATGATCCATATCATCATAGACAACGGGGTGAAGCTCGCGTGTTTCGGTGAAGAAGGTCTTCATCTTGAAGTAGCTCTGCTCGTGCAGCTTGTTTGGGGCTATCCACATGAACGCCACTTCAGAGCATGGTGCGTCGGCACGCTCTGTCAGTTCGGTGCATAGACGCATAAGCATCTCTGATGCCATGATGGTCTTGCCGGCACCAGTAGGTGCTTCAAAAACAAGGGTGTGTCGCTGTCCTGCAAGTGACAGCAAGTCGATGGTCTTGTCAACCAATTCTTGAACAGCCTTTTGCTGATATTTCAATACTTTCATGCTTCGCCTCCTTCCTCGTTCATATTGTCGTTTTCTCCAAAGTCGAGTGTCTGCTGCACGTTTGCTTCGACTTCTGCCTGTGCTTTCATTTCCTGCAACGCTTCGTCAAGGAATTTCGGCTTACGCTTGGGCAGAACTCGCTTGTATGCTTCATAAATGGCAGATGGCAGGGCGCATAGCTTTACACGCTCGGCAATGTCTTCAAAATCGTCGGTGTAAGGGTCGGCGCCAGGCGAGAATACATACACCATGGTCTTGATGCCGTCGTCCTCGATCTGTGCCATGAGCTGCACCAATAGCTGTATGGCACGCTCCTCGTAGATGACAAGCATACGATTTCCTTGCCCGTTATCAAAATTGCGGGCAATGTTGGGATTAAGATGTTTACCACAGAATGGTGCTTCTGTATAAACATCGTTCTTGATGCAAAGCATATCGGTGGCAAGACGAACGAGCTGACGCATGTTCTTTACGCTCTTGTCGCGAGAAAGGAACGTAGTGCGGTAGTAGCGGAGGGAGTTGGCGTGAAGACCTTCAATATCCTCGCCCTTAGGTGTGGTGTAGCCTTGGATTACGCGCTTGTTGCGCTCGTAGGTCACTTCCTCACAGATGTTGTTCTCGTTGTTGGTAACAAGGATGCACTTGCGGTGTCCGCCATCCTCGGCATTGAGCTGCATGGTGGCGTGGAGGGTGGTGCCGGAGCCGGCGAAGAAGTCAAGGACGGTAGCATTGTGTAATGTTGTAACAGTTGTAGATAATAAGAATTTAACTAAGCCTGAAGGTTTAGGAAATGCAAAAGGTCTAATATTAAATATATTAGCAAGCTCAGCAGTCCCTTGTGCCGTATTAAATAAGTCTGATGTTATTAGATTACGGTAAGGAGTTGTTCTATCTACTGGTTTGTTATTGTTGTCTACATTCTGATAGCGTTTGCAATATACGGCCCATTTCTCTTTGTTCTTTTTAAAAACAATAAAATTATTATCTAATCCCCATTTCACTTTAGTTTTACTCCATAAATAGTTCCAGCCCTCATTCAATTGTTGTCCACCACCTGGATATCGTAAAGTTCCATCAGGCATTTCTATAGGAAAATTAAGAGCTTCTGAATAATGACCGCCGACCCGTCTTCGATCAAGCTTATCCAAAGTATAACGCCCTCTCTCCTTGACATATTCGTCTGATAACTTGAAAGTGTCGGCGGATGGTGGTTGTCCATCAAAATGTGCTATAGAACGATTTGAGGTATAGACTAAAACATATTCTGTTGTAGTTACGATTTCATTACCAGTATTGGAGCCAGCAGTTGATTGCCATATAATATTTGTAATAAAATTGTCACTACCGAAGATTTCATCGCACAACAACTTCAGCTGTGCTTGCTCATTATCATCAATAGAGATGAAAATTACCCCCCCCCGAAGAAAGTAAAGACTTCGCAATCTGAAGTCTTTTGTTCATAAACGACAGCCACTTTGAGTGACGGTATCCGTCCTCGCGGTCTACAAAAGAATCGTTGTAGACAAAATCCTTATTGCCTGTATTGTAAGGCGGATCGATATATATCACGTCAATCTTGCCCTCGTGAGTATAAGCGAGAGCAGTGAGAGCTTCGAGGTTGTCACCCTCGATAAGGATATGGTTGGGCGCATCGGGAGAGTCGCTCACGATGGCACGCTCCGGCACCTCCGTAAGAACCGGCAGTTCGTCCACAAGACGTGTTTCTATTTCTTCCGGCTTGTCCTCCCACACCAAGCCGTACTTCTTCTGAGAACGAAGAAGCTCAACAAGCGAAGCCTTCTCTTCGTTTGTCAAGCCATCGAGCTGCGTTATCTTTTTCGCAAGTTCATATTTATTCATGTTCAGCGTTCTATTACGTTAGAATGTGGTTATTTTTTATTTCTTTAAATATAAAAACAAATTTATCAAAAAAAGAGTAAAACAAAGAAGGGCAAGACGGTTTTTATTAAATTTTAAGATAACAATGAAGATGAAGACTAAGTGGTAGTATGTGATGGGCAAAGAAAAAGACACCATATCCATTTACAATCGTGACACTAATGTCTGGAACGTGATATAAAGAACTGTTACGTGTCTTGAAACGATCGTATCATGCCATGATACGAGTGTTTTTGTAGCAAATGTCGTTTTTTTCGTTCACCTATTCCTCTTTCGTGATGTATATTCTTTGCTCTTAATAAATAAAGATTTATCTTTGTAAACAAAAACAGAAATTTATGATATTAACAGATTCAATGCTCGACGCAGCATTCCGCTTCAGAGAAACAGAAGCATGGAAAATGCTTGATGACTCAAATATTTTTGCTGTCAGATTATCTAACGGACAAAACGTCTACTGCTCCATAATGGGCAACGGAGGGGAGCACTATTCGCTTGGTATATACATTGGCGAAGAAGGTTTTTCGTCTTATCTGCGCATACTTAAGAGCGACGGTTCAATGATAACCAATCTGCGTAACGTAACCAAGGCAGACTGCATCAACTGCGACTTCATGCAGGCTAAGGAAATTGACAACAAGGTGAAGAAAATCATACGACAATATGCCGAGAGCCACGGAGTAAACATTCCAAGAAAACATGGATGGGTGGACTTTACAAGAGTCAAACCGTATAAAGCACAATGGTGCATTACAGACAGCAACGATGCTATGATAGCAGAAGAAGCCTTGCGTGCTGCTACGTTCTTAGCCAATGAATTCAAAGATAAAGGATACGAAGAAGTGGGACTTGACCCCAACAGTGACTATCCGTCAAACAAAGGCGGCATGAAAATCCCTCTGATTGTCCATGACGACAATGGCTATTCCATTCAGTCAACCCAGACACCAGCCTTTAAAGATATTGAATACGTGTCGCCAATATTCAACAACGACATTCTAGCACATAATGTTGCAAGAATGAGCAAGACAGGAACCATATTGTGCCGCATGGAGCATGTACAGACTCCAATAATGCTGGAAGACAAAGAACAGCCACAGTTGCCAGGAATGTTCATAATGCTAAACCAGTCGGACGGTGAAATGCTGCCCCCTTACGCAACAGTAGACTATCCTGATGATACACAAAAGTTGCTTACAGAACTCGCCAACCATTTCTGCATGCTCGGAATACATCCAGAACAAATCATAGTAAGCGACATGCTGACATTTACTCTCATCAGTGATTTCTGCAACAAATGCGACATCAAACTGACAATAGTCGATTCCATGCCTGAGCTTGACTATGCCTGCGACTGCATGGCACAATACATGATGGAGTTATGACGTTAGCTATAAAGAAGAGGTATGGGGAATCTTTAGGCGTAAGGAATGTTGATGATGCCAAGAGCAGACGGCATCATCAACAGTTTTAGATGTTGCTAATTGTTTTTATTTTCTGATTACCAGACTGTTGTTGTCCAACCCGACATGATGGGCAAAAGAAATGACAGTACCATCGAATACTGCCGATACATCAATGCCACGTCGCTTTAGCTCATCTATAAGCGCGAGGTCGTGGGCGGCACGTGCTGAAGTCCAGCCCCTATTGCCTACCTGACGGTTGAACGAATCTACTAATGATGTGATGGAACTTGCTGCAAACTGTTCAGCGAAATCGTTGTAAATGGAATTGCTCATAATGACATTTTTTTGAAATTAAACTTATTTCCACATCGTATCTTGACCACCGTTGCTGTCGTGCTCGGTTGGTGCAGATAAATACTGCTCTTGATGTTTCTGGGGACAAAGGTATAAAGAAAAATGGGATGGGCAAAGAAAATCAAGGGAAATTTCTTCCAAGATTCGTCATAATAAAGCAGCCTCCACCAATAGATTGTCCTTAATATATTCTATCATATCATCGGATGCCATGCCATCTTTTGCCATGCCAATAATATCCATGACCTTACGTCCCTGCTGTGCATAAGCACGTTTCCATTCTTCGCCATGTGATTTTGCACGTAACTCACCGTATGGAAGATTTACGTTCTCACAGATAGACTTATCTAAAGCCTCTATATCTGCTTTTGACAGGTACTCAACATCTGGTTGACGATTAGCTTCAAGCATATAATATGCATCGTCAGTTCCTTTAGAAATGGAACTGTTTATCATTGCTTGCAATTCTTTATCACACTGTGGGTCACCCTTTATACAATTATAAAGAACTGAAGGTACTGGCCCATCAGGCAATGCGCAGAATTCGTCAGAAACCATAGGAAATCCATATTTTGCCAAATATGAAATATTAGCAAAATATATTACCTTGAACACATGGTAATAGTCTAACCCTTTTGTTTTGTTCAAGATGTATAGTAAAATCTCTGTCAGTTTCTGTTTGTCGAAGTTCGTCATTTCAAATGCCATTTAATCAATTACAAAATTAATAATTATCATACATTATGCAAAATTTCCATAAACTTTTTACAAAATATTATATATTCAGATAGAAGCGCATCCGCAAGTGGCATAAGTCCACCAGCTTGGTAGACAAATTCAATTCTGCAAGCTAGACATTACAAATTGTAACGGTTTGAAAATGCTTATAAACAAAAAACGCCTCGCACATACAATCTTAGAGAGGATGATATATACACAATCCTATTCTAAGTTGTTTGCTATTTTTTGAACGGCTCTAAAATTATGTACCTATTGTTTATTTGACACACAACGAACTTCGCATAGTCTTTAATCACGACCTCTATATAATCGTGATTTATACAGTCTTTGCCAGAAATCCTATGGTAGAACCGTTTGTCACGCCATTTTATTCTTTTATACTTCCTTGTCTGAGTAATAGTGACTTCATCCCATCTGTCAGAATAATATATTGTATCACTTTCTCGTTTGCTTAAAATTAGCGAAACTTCTGTTGTCTCATTTCTGTGAATCTTAAAATCAAAACTGCCAGTTGAAGCGTGTAACTTATGCGTACCTACATAAGCATATGCATAATCGCTAAATGCAGGAAAACGTATCACCAACTCTTTGTTTTCTAAAGGAATTTTATAATAAGAGGTAGTTTCCTTACATGAACAAAAGAGTACTAAGAATGAAACCATAAAGAATAAAGCGTTGAATTTCATATATTCTGTTGTATTTTAATGTTTCTTATCTTGGGTCAAAAAAAACAAAGTTAGCTCCTTTCCATCATATATGATGGTATAACAAAGAAATTATAAAGCGATAAGCTTAACTACAATTTCTTCATCACCTGCTTCCATGCAGAGCGCAGTCCAGGCGACAGAGGTTCGCAGGCTATCATATCAAGCGTTTGGCGCAATTCATTAAGCAGTTCGGGCCAATAGCGCATCTGCTCGTAGGCGAGCTTGATGCATTGCGCCCTAACAGCATAAGGCGACTTGGTGTCAGTAAGACGCATTAGGCAGAAATCAATAAAATCGGTACGGATGTCTTCTTCGGTATAAGGCTGACGAAGAAGCAGATTGAGCATTAGGCGAAGCTTTGTTGTATCCTTCTCTTTCAAGCAACGGTCAATAAGCTGGTCGTGCTTGGCATAAAGCCAGGCATTATCAGCCAATGCAAAATGCGTGAATATCCACAGCGCATTGGTTGCCACACGGCGGTCGGCATCCAATGTCAATTGGTATAGTTCCTCTTTAAGATTGTCGTTATGCTCGCCTTGAGTCAAGGCGCACAAATCCTTGATTTCGGATTGAGAGAGGCGGTGAGAGAGTTGTAGCTTCATGGTTTATGGTTTATGGCTTAATAACTGAGCCGTCTCAGAGAATTCATTTATCAATTTTATCATATTAGGATTGTCATTCCTCACAATTACAGTCGCTTCATTAACCACTCCGTCTGCATCTACCAAAGACGTACTCATTGTTGAATAGCATAATTTAGTATTTGAGTCTTCAAACCAATGTCCAAATAAACGACTACGCATAGCTTGTTTTCCATCACCAGTTGAGCAGATATAAAGTAATGCCACTTGATTTTTATCGAAAAATTCCTCTACTATTGACATTACTGTATCCTTCACCTTCGTATCACGAGGTGACTTTCTATTGTTAAGATTAGCAATAATTAGCTGATAAGCACCTTCCTGTATTATCATGTCATCATACATAAAACTTACAGCAAGTTTCACATCATTATCAGTCACGAAACGATACGAACCGTCTTTTTCAAATAACTGAACATGATATGGAGTTATGGAATTTATCTTATCTACAGAAAGTACATTAATCATAACACGCTGAAGTATTTAGCTTCCTTACCAGTTTCTTTGCGGTA
>OIZF01001558.1_pt1 | contig 12964 bp, 12 predicted proteins | sample 1588471 | NCBI WGS metagenome assembly OIZF01 (sample SAMN03283279) | human gut metagenome | biome: human-associated habitat; material: feces | host: Homo sapiens | place: Peru | collected 2012
AGCGGTGCTCACTGTATTTGCTGTATTCGTCATATGATCTAGAAGCCCTGGATATTCAAACATACCCGCTATAATTGTAATCAGTATTAAAGTAGCCATCGTAACACAGATAACGAACAATTGCTTGGCCACCTTGTTACAAACTATTTCCTTCTCAGCAAAGGATAATACATCCATCTCAGATATGCCTTTACTCCATTTAGTAGTTCGTGCATGTATGTCCATGTTTCTCTCCCATCGCTAAATACAAACAACTCTTCAAAGTTAACTATACACCGTATTTCATACATTACTTATATTTATTATAATAGAGAAAAGGAGGCCTTGAAAGTATGGGAAGCTATATGATAATACTAATGTTTATATTGATAGCTATTGCTGTAGTTTTTGCTACTTATAACCTATCTATAATTAGATCCATGCCTCCAGAAGACCGTTATAAACTTCTTTATTTTACAGATGATCAAGTCTCTATAGGCATGGGCTTAGTAAGAAAAACCTTTAAATTAAGCGATATTCAAGAAGTACGTTTTTCTAAAGGTAAAAAATTCCGTAGCATGGGCAGCTGGTCCGGCAGAATGCAAATTTGTAAACGAAATGGTAAAACAAGCCGTTGGATAGAATTTGATGGTACGGTCTACTACAAAAAGATGGTATATATAACTAATGAAGAAACCATTGATAAATCAATAGATATACTCATGAATGAATTTAAATCTAGGGGAATTCAGTGTAATAAATATAGATAGTAAACAAAAAAGGCTTCTCGAAATTCGAGAAGCCTTTTATTTGGTGCGCCTAGCAGGAATCGAACCTGCGCACCCGGTTCCGGAGACCGGCGCTCTATCCCCTGAGCTATAGGCGCATGAATACCTAAAAATTATACCATATTACGCTATGGTTCGATAGTATAAAGTATATATGGGTACTAGGGTTATACATAAAAGCCCCTAATATTAAGTTGTATAACAACTAATATTAGGGGTTATTTATATTACAGATTCTCTCTAATTAATTTTAGTAGAGCATCACAACTACGACTGACATCGTTATAGGTTTCATCAAAATTCCCCGTATACCAAGGATCCTTTACATCACGGCTTTCACCAACAAAAGACATAGCCTTGTATACCTTGGAGTCTACATCATCTCCAATGATACGTTTTAAATTACGTACGTTATTTTCATCCATGATAATGAGATAGTCGAAATTATGATAGTCATCAACAGTTACCTGACGAGCCTTACGACGCGTATAAGGAATCCCCATTTCATCTAATTTTTGTTTAGTCCCATAGTGAGTATCGTTTCCTATCTCCTCACGAGATGTAGCTGCCGATTCAACATAAATAGAATCCGTCAGCCCCGCCTCGTTAACGATATGCTTCATATAAAACTCTGCCATCGTTGAACGACAAATATTACCGTGACATATGAATAAAACCTTAATCATCATAACTCCTCTAGTAACTCAACAGTCGATGAGTTATTAACGCACAAAGTTCGTAGATACTTTTTTCTCTTTATCTGTATCTGGATATGGTACCCCCTGTTCCTTAGCTACAGCAAAGCTACGCATCATCCAAATCATATTTCTCGCCAAGTTGCGCATTGTTTGCATACCTTCTTCATCTTGCTTAGCATCTTCGGCTACTAGACCATGGCTAATATTCCAATATGTAGAGCCTGCAATTGGCATTTGAGAAATACCAAAGTATTTATTGAGTACATCAAAGGAAGCCGTTGTACCACCGCGACGAGCTACGGCGATAGATGCACCTGGTTTAAAGGCAAATGGATTTGGCTTTACACTTTCTGCACTAAAGAACACGCGATCTAAGAAGGATAAAATACGTCCGCTAGGATGAGCATAGTATACAGGTGTTGCAAAGATAAAGCCATCTGCATTCTTCGCTTTTTCTACAAAGGCATTTACATCATCATCTTTGAATACACATTCACCATGTTCAAAACAATAGCCGCATTGAATACAATCACGAATAGGTTTATTGCCCAGCTGAATGACCTCTGTATCTACATTGGCTTCATTGAATACCTTTTGCACCTCTTGTATAGCTTGCATTGTTGTACCATTGACATGGCTACTACCATTTACGATTAGAACTTTCATATTATATCCTCCTAACTCTTACTTAAGAAGTTACATATTAACTAGCCTTTATATACTAACATAGATATACCAAATTGTTAAAGTATGACCATCATAGCAAGCCCGTTGATATTTACCTATTGGCCGATAAAGAATAATTCACATAGACACTTTTATATAAAAAAACTCTGTAGTACCTTACCCACAGGCAACTACAGAGTTTTCATCTATTCAATTAGAAGTTATGTCTAACCCCAGCATCAATACGCCATGTATTATCTATGGTAGCACCAAAGTTTTTAGTGAATATACCATATAGATATGTGCTAGGACGAACACTCCAGGATCCGCCAATTTCAGCATCGAGCCAAGTATCCTTCAAGTCTACTGACGTTTGTACTGTTGGATTACCTGGTGCAGAGTATGTAGTATTTACCTTACCAGAGAATTCATGAGCCAACGCTAATTTGGCAAAGATATTAGATTTTTCTGTTTCTTTCCCAATACCAATACCAAGTCTACCTACAGCAGAGTTAACAGCGTCAGATTTCACATGCATAGAGCCACCGCCTGCAATAGCTGCATCATAGGATACACCTTTTAAACGGCCTACAATAAATTCTACACTAGGGTCGATGTAGAATCCATTTTGTTTCTTAATGCGTTTACCATATTCAGCACTCAAGGATGTACCGTAAGTATGATAATTACCATTCAATCGTTGGCCACTAACGGAGTATAGGTTATAGTCATTAGATAATCTGTTACCACGAGCAATAATATCTAAATAACGTCCATCATCATGTTGTTTTGTCCCATAAACGGCGATGCCACCAAGTTTGCCATCACCATTACCGTTAGCGTAAGAATTACTAGATGTACTGTAATCAATAGCACCACCGAAGATCCAACCATTAGATGCTTTATGGTCGTAACCAAATTGTACCCCATTATAGGTCATATGCGCATCTGCACCATCTGTAATTTTAGATTTACCGCCAATGTATTTTGCCCATACACCTTGGTTTGTATTAGCTAAACGAAGATCTCCTAAACGGCGTTGTAGATCATTAGTGTTATTCTTCCATGCCATAGCAGTCGATGTAAGGGCAGATTTTGTACCGCTCACCAATGAGGATTCACTGCCTCGAGCAATCTTTGTTGTATCGTCCACAACGAGATGCCCTTGTGCATCAAAGTGATCTGCACCTAGTTCTGCAACAGCACTAGGGCTAGTAATACCTTCATTAATTTGAACGGTTGTGCTAAGCTTCTTGTCATTGCCAGTATATTGTAATTTATCAGCTAATGCTTGTATTTCCTTTTTATAACTTGCATCATTAATGGTATTACCGGAATGCTCCCCTTGAACGGTAATATGGCTATTATCCGCTGCATGTTCAACTACAATTTGCCCTTTTCCTGCTTCACTTGCCGGTACGCCGGATTTATAAATAGCATTCACATAGCCGCTATAATTTTGAACCGTAATAGGACGAGCATCGATAGGATGAATATTCCCTGCTGCAGTTGGATTAACCCCACCCATAAGATTGCGAACCTTACTACCCTTATATAAGTACGCTGCATTATCACCAGATTTACGTTCTTTCTTAGGTGTAGGACGGTCCATACCAATCCATTCATTATTCCAAGTTGCGCCATTTTGAAGGTAAATATCGGCACCAGAATTATGAGGGTTTTTATTGCTTTCCGCATATTCATTTAATACAGCACCGGTGAGGCTAGAGTTTGGTGTTGTGAAAGCTAGCCCTACATTAGTTGGCGCTTCATTATGGTTTGGATCACGTCCATAATCCTTGTCGATTAAGCCTACATTGCCAACGGCAACTAATTCTTTAGAGCCTGGGTGTTTACCATCGGAACCAGCATTTACGTACACATCGCCTTCTTCCGCTACTACAGAATAGGTATCAGATGTTTCTAACGGATGAGTAATGATGCGACCGCCACCATCAACGATAATATGGCCTCGTTGATTAGCTTGTAAGCCTACACCGATAGCATCAATATCTACATTACCTTTCACATGTATATTCGTATCTCCATAGTCTCTATCAGGATTATCCTTGCTAAGTCTTGGCACTTTGCCACCGTACCCAGCATAAACAGCGCTCATATAGTAATGACCAAGGTCTCTTTTAGATGCTGGTGCATCATTCTTTAGTCGTACAATAAGATCTTTATCTACTGTTAATTGGGACCCAAATCCATTATAGATACCGGTTACATTCTTGCTTTTACCAGCCTCTGTTAAACTTTTACCATGCACATTAACTGTTAAGGTGTCCTCTATGTGCTTAACCTCAGGTTCCGTTTGCACTGGTGACCCCATTGTTAAACCGAGTAATTCTTCTGCTTTATCACTGGTGGCGGTAATTTCTGTAGCCATAGCAGTATACGATATACCTGTCAAAACTAATGCAGCCATCACAGCCGATAGATGACGATGTAATTTCATAATAATCTCTCCTTTTATCTAGCTAAACCTAGACACTCTCACAGAACTCATATTGCCTAAAATGGTAAAAAGACCCCCTAAGTCCAACTTAGGAGGTCTTTTATAACTACACACTCATTAAATAGTACACACTATTATTCAGGATTGATGATGAAGGACAATGCGCTGAAGTATTTGTTTTGTTCCCCTTTAATTTGAGTTGGGAAGCCTACTTCAACACCTACTACGTTAAGACCGTTAGCGCTTACTGTAACAGTTGCTTTACCGTTTTCATCAGCTTTGCTTTCATTAGTAAGATCGTTAATTACGTCTTTGATTAAAGGTGCATTTGCATATGGTTTGCCTTCTTTCAAGACTTGGATTTCATATGTATCACCTTTTTTAAGTGTTAATGGGTTAACGGATGGAATGATTTGGATGAAAGCATCTTTATTGTTGAAAGGTTTTGCTTCTGCATTCCAGTAGTGAACATCATATTTAATGGCATGTGTACTTTTTTGAGCACCAGGAACTTCTGTAATTGGTTTATGTACAGTTTTGCCATCTTTATCTTTTGTCCAGTAGCCATAGTCAAAGTTAGTTACTGTAACACCTAAATTAGCTGGTGGTACGATAGCTACATTTTTTTCATGTTTAATAACTTCTACAGGGATAACTGCACCATTATTGTCATAACCAACGATACCTTTAACCATGTCTGGACTATATGCATCATCTACAGGGCCTTCACCAAGTACCAATGCTTTTTCGTCTAAACGGTTAGCGAAGAATACGCCATGAGCATCAACGGAAGAACACACACAGCCTGCAGCTAAACCTACAGCAAATAAAGAAGCTAAAAGTCTCTTATTCATAAGAACCTCCATAATCAATAATTGATTTCAACAAACTTGTTATTATTATACATCGACACGGATATTTCGTATATACTGATACCCGTATCAGCAAGGCATTATGCAAACTCAATATATACAAGGCTCTATATAGCAATTAATCATAAATGATAAGATTATCATCTATTTTCATATGAATATAATAAATAGGAATATCTTCTTTGTTATGTGTAACAAAAAACGACGCCCCAAAGGAGCGTCGTTCAATATCTATATAAATATTATTTTTTGTTTTTTGCTGCTTTCGCACGTGCGTTACGATCAAGGATTGTTTTACGCATACGAATGCTTTCAGGTGTTACTTCAACAAGTTCATCATCGTTGATCCACTCAAGAGCTTGTTCCAAGGAGAAGATACGAGGTGGAGTCAAGCGTACTGCTTCGTCAGAGGAGCTAGAACGCATGTTAGTAACGTGTTTTTTCTTACATGGGTTAACATCCATATCAAGTTCACGAGTGTTTTCACCGATAACTTGACCTGCGTACACATCTTGGTTAGGACCAACGAACAATGTACCACGGTCTTGAACAGAGTTCAAACCATATGGAGTAGTTTCGCCATTTTCGAATGCTACCAAGGCACCGCGTGTACGGGAAGGAATTTCACCTTTGTATGGTGCATAACCATGGAATACATGGTTCATGATACCATTACCTTTTGTAGCTGTTAAGAATTGAGCACGGAAACCAATCAAACCACGAGCAGGAATTACGAATTCCATACGAAGGTAACCAGCTAATTCAACCATGTTAGTCAATTCAGCTTTACGTTGACCAAGATTTTCCATTACTGTACCCATGAATTCTTGAGGTACGTCGATAGTCAATGCTTCCAATGGTTCGCACAATTGGTCGTTAATAGTTTTGAAGATTACGCGAGGTTTACCTACTTGTAATTCGTAGCCTTCACGACGCATAGTTTCAATCAATACAGCCAAGTGCAATTCGCCACGGCCAGATACTTTGAACGCATCTGCAGAATCAGTTTCTTCAACTTTCATGGAAACATTAGTTTCTACTTCGCGGAACAAACGATCACGCAAGTGACGGGATGTAACAAATTCACCTTCGCGGCCTGCGAATGGAGAGTTGTTTACAGAGAATACCATGGACAATGTTGGTTCGTCGATGGAGATGGATGGCAATGCTTCAGGATTTTCAGCATCTGCTACAGTTTCGCCGATGTTAATATCGTCGATACCAGCGAATGCAATGATATCACCCATTTCAGCTTCGTCAGTTTCAACACGGTTCAAGCCATTGTATGTGTATACACGACCGATTTTCGCTTTACGAGTACTTTCACCATTCATGATAGCCACTTGTTGGTTAGTTCTCATTTTACCGCGAACGATACGACCTACTGCGATTTTACCGATGAAGTTATCGTAATCAAGTGTAGTAACCATGAATTGAAGAGGACCTTCCATGTCGCCTTGTGGTGCAGGAATTTCTTCGATCAATGTTTTGAACAATGGTTCCATGTTTACTGCTTCGTCATCCCAGTTAGTTTTGGATACACCAGCACGAGCGGATGCATATACTACAGGGAAGTCAAGTTGATCGTCATCAGCTTCAAGTTCCATGAACAATTCAAGAACTTCATCTTCAACCTCTTTAACACGTTGGTCAGGACGGTCGATTTTATTGATAACTACGATTGGTTTCAATTTTTGTTCTAATGCTTTACGCAAAACGTATTTAGTTTGAGGCATTGGACCTTCGTAAGCATCTACGAGAAGCAATACGCCGTCAACCATGTTAAGTACACGTTCTACTTCGCCGCCGAAGTCAGCATGGCCTGGAGTATCAACGATGTTGATTTTGATGCCATCATGCATAACAGCAGTGTTTTTAGACAAAATAGTAATACCGCGTTCACGTTCCAAGTCGTTGGAGTCCATTACGCGTTCTGCTACTTTTTCATTTTCACGGAACACATGGCTTTGTTTTAATAACGCGTCCACCAAAGTAGTTTTACCATGGTCAACGTGGGCGATAATCGCTACATTACGAAGATTTTCGCGAATCATAAGATCCTCCCTTTAATTCTTTCAGTATATTCTATATCACATAGGACTTGTAAAAGTCACTATGTAGGTATATTCCCAAAATTGGCAACAGTTAATTATAACGCAGTCTATAGAAAAAAGTCAAAAATACTGTAAAAAAAAGATTTCTTATGAATCCGTAAGTCTGAAAAAAGAGTTACGCTACATAAGAAATCTTATATTAGTATTTAGTTTGTATTAGTCTTCACCAATCATGCGTACTTCTGGTTCTAGATGTACACCGTGTTGATCATACACACGACGTTGTACTTCACTAATCAAGTCCAGTACATCTTTCGCACTAGCACTGCCAGTATTGATGACAAATCCTGCATGTTTATGGGATACTTGCGCATCACCTACAGACAATCCCTTTAGGCCTGTTTGTTCAATCAATGTACCTGCAAAGTACCCTGGTGGACGTTTAAAGGTAGAACCTGCACTGGCAAATTCTAAAGGTTGCTTGGATTCGCGTTTTTCTGTAAGCTCATCCATACGCGCTTTGATAGCATCCTTGTCGCCTGGTTTAAGGGTCATAACAACTTCACCAATAACCTCATGATTATCGTGGAATACGCTATGACGATATGCGAAATCTAAATGAGATGCATCATATTCCTTGATATTCCCCTCGAAATCTACAGCTAGTACTGATGTAACTACATGGCTCATTTCCCCGTCATAAGCACCTGCATTCATAAATACAGCACCGCCCAATGTTCCTGGAATACCAATGGCAAACTCAAGACCAGAGAGACCATTTTCCCAGGCAAATTCAGATGCATCTTTTAACATATACCCAGAACCAATGCATAACACATTATCATTGCAATCCATGATTTGGGTCATATGACGAACCGATACAACAGCTCCGCGAATGCCACCGTCTTTCACCAAAATATTGGAGCCGCAACCGATAACAGTTACAGGCACTTTAAGTTCATGAATGGTGCGAAGCGTGAAGCTCAACTCAGCCATTGTAGTAGGTTCAATAAATAAGTCAGCAGGACCACCGATTTTAAAGGTTGTATGATTACAAAGCAGCTCCTGCTCTCGTACACGTGTACTTGGTAATTCTTTTAATAAGGCAGTTTTTAATGCCTCAATGTTGTGGTTGTTGTTCGCCATGATCTAACACTTTCATCCCCTCAGTGATTGGTTCGCTAATGATTTTATAAATATCATTAGAGATTTGGCTCCAACGCATTTGTGCTTGTAAATAAGCAGCCGCTGCAGCATTTTCTTGAATTTGAGGCATCATTTCCTCTTGTTTCTTTTGCAATTCATCAGCTTCTGGTGCACCAGACAACTTTGCGTATTCCCATTGCATTTGTTGTGCCATAAATGTGCGCACCAAAGCCGCTGCTACTGCATCAGCTTTCAAAGCTTCTTGAGCAGCCATTAACTCTTTGTACTCTTCGGATTCACGCATAGCGTGAGCTAAATCATGAGCTTTATCGTAGTTCATAATATCCTCCTCTAACAACACCTGTCGAAATACTACCTGTCATGTAGATTGGGTAGGATTTCTAACACATATTTATTGTATATCTCTCAATGGTGAAAGTATATTTATTTAGGTTGAATCCAATTGCCTTCGGCCTTGAGATCTGGATAATCAAGTTGGCGCATCGCTTCATAAGCTATGATAGCTACTGCATTAGATAGGTTTAAAGAACGCGCTTCATCTACCATTGGTATGCGAATGCATGTTTCTTCAACACCTTCTAATAAGCTTTCAGGCAAGCCTCTTGATTCAGGACCAAAGACGAGCATATCTCCGATTTCATAGTTTACCTCGGAGTGGGTATGCTTTGCCTTTGTAGTAGCGTAGAAATATCTGCGATCAGGATATTTCGCATACAACTCTTGAATATTTTCATGTACCTGTACATCTACCAAATGCCAATAGTCGAGACCAGCCCGTTTTACGTGCTTATCATCGATAGAAAAACCTAGTGGTTTGATAAGGTGCAAGGTCATGTGATTAGCGGCGCATAAACGCGCTATATTTCCTGTATTGCCAGGGATTTCTGGCTCATAAAGTACTATTTCCATTTTCGTTCCCCTATTCTTTATATCTATATTATTCTACAAAGGAACGCACAAAATGTCCACTTTTACCGCCTTCTTTTTCTACGAGATAGGTAGGGCCTATGATCATGCCTTTATCGATGGCCTTACACATATCGTATACAGTGAGTAACCCTACTTGAACTGCCGTAAGAGCTTCCATTTCAACGCCAGTTTTTCCCGTCGTTTTGACAGTGGCCCGTACCTTAACAGCCTTATTATGATTTTCATCGGTGCAAGCAGGACTTTCACCATCTACTAAGGTGCAATGTACCTCAACCTTTGTGAGTGCCAATGGATGGCATAGAGGAATTAAATTACTCGTTTGCTTAGCCCCCATAATAGCAGCTAATTGCGCTACACTAAGGACATCCCCCTTTTTCATAGTTCCTGCAGCAATGCGCTCATAAATGGCATCATTGATGGCTATAAAACCTTCTGCAACAGCGGTGCGAGAGGTAATATCCTTATCGGATACGTCTACCATCCAAGCGTTGCCATCTTGGTCAAAATGTGTTAAATCCATAATATATCCTTACTAATTCTGCATAAATTATCATCAATAGTTTTATTTTCATTTATTATATTATACAATAGAATTAAGATTTATATGTATAAGGAAGGAAGTGTTCCTATGAAAACAAAACTAACTTATTTCGGTCACGCTTGCTTTATGCTCACACGCGGTGATGTATCCATGATTTTCGACCCATTCTTAACAGGTAATACATGGGACAAAGCTAAAAAAGAAGATATTAAATGCCAATATATCTTTGTCAGCCACGGTCATGATGACCATTATGGCGATACAGAATTCATCGCTAAAGCAAATGATGCACTCGTTATCTCTACAGCTGAGGTAGCCGGTAAAGCAGCCGCTGCGGGTTGTCGCACTCATGCTATGCATTTAGGCGGTAAATTTGACTTTGAATTCGGTTCTGTTCGCATAGTTCCAGCCTTCCATGGTGCTGGTATTCCTGGCGGCCATGCAGCCGGTTGTATCGTAGACTTCTACGGAGATATTGTATACTTCGCAGGTGATACAGCACTCTTTAGCGATATGAAATTATTAAATCGCTTTGGCGATATTGACTATGCGTTGCTCCCTATCGGTGATAACTTCACAATGGGCGTTGAAGATGCTGCCCTAGCTGCTTCTTATGTAAAAGCTCGTATCTCCATTCCAATTCACTACAAAACATGGCCTGTAATCGACCGTGAACCAGGCGTATTTACAAGCTTAGTAGAAGGTAAATACAACCAAACAGCGCTTATCATCGATCCAGGTTCCTCTATCGAACTTAATAGCTAATGCAATAGAATTTTGATTACATAGAAATGACGCAATTCCAATGAATTGCGTCATTTTTATATTCTTTTAAAGATAATCCCCATTACAAATCCAAGATATATCCATATTTATATAGAAAATAAAGTCTATACCTCTTGATTTGCCATGGAGAAGCCCCCACGGTTGGACATGCGTACAAACTCGTCTATATCCTGTGTTTCATCCACACCTACATAGCCCAGCTCGCGAACCATACCGTATGGATTATGAAGGGATAGTTGAGGATTTTCGCCTGTAAGAACCCATAGTACCTTATAGCCCCTAGGAGCTTCACGCAGACGTTCCTCTCCTTTGCCATCCGTGAAGTATACTAGCAAATCTACACGATTCTGATTAGCTAATGCAAACACTGGAGAAAATGCTGTAGCACCGCGTACATCAAGGCGCAGCTTTACATCTTTTACAGATTCCATCGTATACGTGCGGCGCACCTCTTTATCACATTCTACAACAGTAATACGATGATTATAGGCATGTACAATTTGCAGTACTTGTTCTAATGCATTCGTAAACTCTGCATCTGTAATACTACCACTCATATCAAGAGCCACCCATACATTTGCCTTATGTTGACGCAAGGTACCAGATAATTCCAATCGTTCAGGCTGACGACGATTGCGACGCATCGTCGTTTTTTTGTACCCACTCGCGACCTTGCCCATCAGCTTTTTAAGGTAGAAATACCATGGCAAAGCACGGCGCGTCTTCTGGAATGTATCAATCAGACTTTTAACATATCCTTCCATGTCCCCTTTTGAGGCCTCATTGATATAGCGTTCTGTAATTTGGTCCATCGTATCTGTATCAATGGAATCGGATTCATCCCAAATATCATGACTCGTTTGAGGATCAAACTCCATAGCCACTGCCGTATCAGAATTGTCTACAGGCACAAAGAGTTCAGGTTTTTCCTTCATTGCCTTATCAATGGCTTTCGCATAGTACTCAATGGTGCGGAATCGTTTGAGCATCAAGCCAAACCGTTCATTTACATTGGCTACAGTAACCGCATCACAATCCACATGTTCTAAATAGTCGTTTACTACCATGTCCATAGCCATATGTACAGCAGTTTTATTGAAGCTTTGACTCAACGCTTTTACCCGCATCAAATGGGCAGAAATGATATGAAGAATTTCACGTTTAATACCATCCTTCATTACATCTGGCGGTTGCCGTAGTAAGATGAAAGGATTGACGTATAATACATAGCCACCTTGTTTTAGGTTAATACCAAAGGCATTGGTCATGTCAAAGCGAATGCGATGGGCCATTTGCAAATAGAAGTAACCAAAGAATTGATCCTCCTCAAGTAACAAGCTATTCACATCATGTAGAATATTCCACAACCGTTGCTCATAAGCAGGTGTCATGACAGCTTGTTGCATAACAGCAAGGTCTGTACCTTCTACCTGCATCTCATCTAGGGCACGGCCTATGGTCCCTATATGACTATCTGACATATTGTGATTCATCATATCTGCTGCTATGCGTTGTGGTTCCATGCTATGATGTTGCGCTTCATAACTATCCACATAAGCTTCGTAAGCGGCATAGATTTGCGTATATAACGCCTCTGACTCACGATGAATGCGCTCTCGCTTTGCATGCCATCGATCAAGAGCCGCGATAGCCTTTTCATCATAGGACCCTGTTTTTTCCCACCCGTCTATATGGGTGAGTAAATCAGAGGCATCGCGAATATCATCCTTATCTAAATTTCGTTGCATCATTCCACCTCCTTTTTCTTTCCAAACTATATGTTAATTACCTTATGTTATTTATACATCATTATGTAAAACTATTATTACCTATCTAAATAGCCTTACTTTTGTGCTTCAAAGAAAGTATCTACGAATAAGTCATCTTCAATGGCATAAGAGTAAACACGTTCGTAAGTGTTACGCAAGTCTTTCATAACTGCTACGCGTAAATCACCAGGATACAATGTAAGAAATTCAATGAAATGATGAACTTCTTCAGCATTACTATTTCGATTTAAAC
>OIZF01001561.1_pt1 | contig 12947 bp, 6 predicted proteins | sample 1588471 | NCBI WGS metagenome assembly OIZF01 (sample SAMN03283279) | human gut metagenome | biome: human-associated habitat; material: feces | host: Homo sapiens | place: Peru | collected 2012
ATGGAATTATTATTTATCAAGAACAAATTATGCAAATAGCTTCTATTTTAGCAGATTATACATTAGGAGAAGCAGATATTTTAAGAAGGGCAATGAGTAAGAAAAAAGAAGACATTCTGTTAAATGAAAAAGATAAGTTTATTAGTAGGGCAGTAAAAAAAGGTTACCCAGAAGAATTGGTAGAGAAAATTTATCAATTGATTTTAAAATTTGCAGAATATGGTTTTCCTAAAGCTCATGCCGTGGCTTATGCCATGATTTCTTATAAAATGGCTTATTTAAAAGCACATTATAAAACTTCTTTTATGAAAAATATGCTAAATACTGTCATTGGTAGTATTCATGATACCAACAATTATTTAATAGAATGTCATGAAATGGGAATTCCTATTTTAAACCCAGATATTCAAACAAGTGGATTAGAATATCAGAATATTTCCAATAGTCTTTTATTTCCTTTAACACAAATTAAAGAAGTTGGGTCTATTATAACGAATGCTATTGTATCGGAAAGAAAAAAATCTAAATTTTTCGATATTTATGATTTTTTTAAGAGAATGAATTATAAAATTGTTACTAAACAAGCTTTAGAAAATCTTATTTATTCGGGAAGTTTGGATTCTTTTGGATTTACTAGAAAAACATTAATTCATAATTTAGATATCTTATTAAATTATGTAGAATTATTAGATGATCTTGATGATGAATCTATTATTAAACCAGAAATTATGAATGAGGAAGAATTTTCTAAAAAAGAAATTTTATTTTATGAAAAACAGGTTTTTGGTTTTTATTTAAATAGTCATCCCGTAAATGAATATCGAAAAAAATATAAAAAATTGATTACTATCAGCAGTATTCGAAATTATTTAGATAAAACGATTGAGTTAATTGCTTCTATTGATTCCTTAAAAGAATCTAGAACTAAATCAGGAGAAAGAATTTGTTTTATGAAAGTAAGTGACGAGCTACTTACATTAGATGCTCCTATTTTTAGTAAAGCTTATTTAAATACACCTCCATTAGCGGTAAATGACATTATCAAAATAACTGGAAGAGTAAGTAGTAGAAATGGAAAAGATCAAATTATTGTAAATAAAATAGAAATTTTAGAACATCTAGAAAATGAATTATCTTGATAAAAAGTAATATTTTAGATATACTATTGTTATACTACAGGAGTGGTAAAATGAAGGATAAAAAGGGATTCACTTTATTTGAGTTTATATTGGTATTTATTATTATATTTGTGGTTATTTTAATTTCAATGCCACTTCTTTTATACGCAATTAAAAGTGCTAGAATTAATGCATTTAAAGCTAGTGCATATAGTGTTTTAGATTCCGCAGAATACTATATTGCTAGAACAGGATATGTGGATATTCCTTCTAGTGGAATTGAAATTCAAGAATTGGATATAGATTTGAAAAATAATAATTTTGATGCAGGTATTATGAAAGAAACCAGTAAAAATCATTTAGAGTTAGTTTATTTGAAAAAAAATAATTATTGTGCGATGGGAACTAAAGAAAATTTAAGAGCAACCGATGAAGGATGTGGAGCTTTGGATACGACAGCCCCTATTCAAGCTTATGTATATTTAAAGACTACTACATCAAATTCTTTAACAGTAGCGGTATATGTAGAAGAAAAAGAAAGTCAGATTGTTTCTTATGAATATAGTATTGATGGAAAAAATTATGCAATTTCTAATAGCAATGAATATGTATTTGATAATTTAAAAAATAAGGTTCATCAAGTAAAGGTTCGTGTAACAAATGAGGCAGGCCTTCAAAAGGAATCGGATATTTATACATTTGAAACTTCTTCTATTAAAACGATTGAATGTAGCGAAGCAAATCAAAAAACAGGTTTTAAAGTAAGTGTTGATTATGTTTGTAAATATCCTAGTGGAAATGACTATACTTATGAGTATAGCTTTGATAATAAAAATTGGGAATCTATTTTTTTATCCGATAATATGTATACATTTCATTTAGAAGAAAATAAAGTCATGTATACTAGAATTAGAAAAGAAAATAAAATTGTAGCTTTTACGACATTAAATACTTCTAACATTGATAAAACATTGAATGGAGCTACGCCAGAATTGTTAGAAAATATGATTCCCGTTGTATTTGATGAAACGAATAAAATATGGAGAAAAGCAGATCCTAGAATTCCTTATTTTGATTACGAAAATAAAAAATGGGCAAATGCAGTGTTAGTTAGAAAAAATGCAGTTACTGATGATCCTAAAAGTAAGGATAGAGAATATTATTTAAGTAATTCAGCGATTGGAGGAGAGATTTATGAAAAAGATATTCTAGGATTTTATGTTTGGATTCCAAAATTTCAATATCAATTATTTAACGTTTCTAATAAATTGAGAAAACCTGATACTATTCAAATTCAGTTTACAACTGAAAATAAGGATGATCCTAAACAAAATGGAGCTTGGTATACTCATCCTGCTTTTTCTACAAATACAGAAGAGTATCATGGATTTTGGGTTAGTAAATTTCAAAATAGTGCTGGAAAAGAATCTAGCTGTTATTTAACAAAAGAAGTGTCTAGTTGCAATATTAAAAATTTAAATTTGTATTCATTACCAAATTCTAATAGTATCACAAATGTATCTATTTCAACTGCTTCTTTGATGAGTAATTCTATGGTAGAAAGAAATAATATATATGGTTTAAATAGTGATTCATCTGCTCATGTTCTTACAAATTTAGAATGGGGAGCTATCGCTTATTTAACAAATAGTAAATATGGAGTAAATCAAAATTTGTCTTATGAAAATATCAATTATTTAAATAATTTAAGTAGTTCCACTACTGGAAATATTACCGGTGTATTTGACATGGCAGGAACTCTAAGTGAAATGGTGATGGCTAACTATAATCAAGATGCTGGAAAAGATAAAAAAAATCATTCTGGATTTAAGAATTTTGGAAATGTGGATTGGCCATCTAGAATTGATTATTATAATGGAATTACTTATAAAAATCGTTTGTTAGGAGATGCTACAGGAGAAACCATTAGTTGGTATGACGCTATTTATGAATTTGTGAATGGGGAATATCCTTTTATGGTTCGAGGTGGTACTATGAAAAACCAGGAATCTATTTATAACTTTAGCAATACTACAGGTTCCCCTAATGAATCTTTTACATTTAGAGTTGTTTTAGATTAATAATGATAGGTAAGTGATGGTATGAAAAAAGGATTTACATTAGTAGAATTATTGGCGGTAATCGTGATATTAAGTATTATAGGAATGATTACAGTGCCAATGGCAGTTAGTTATATAGAAAAATCAAAAATAGAAAGCTATGAAATTAGTGTTAATAATGCTATAGAAGCAGCAAAAGAATATGTAGGAAAAAATGAAGAAAATAATGATTTTCCAAGAGGCGGAATAGATTTAAGAAAAACAGATTTAAATTTAAAAAATGAAAAATTTTTAAATGGAGTTATAAAAAGAAATGAAGAAGGAATTATCGTAGCAGAAAATGTCTATAATGGAACATATTGTGCATCAGGAACAAAAAATAATATTATAGTCAAAAAAGTAAGTAGTTATGAAGAATGTAGTGGAATTGATACAACACCGCCAGAAGTAAAACTAAAAGTAAACCGAAAAGATTCAAGAAGCATAACAGTAGTAGCTTTAGCGACAGATTCTATCAGTGAAATAAAAAGTTATACTTATTGTATAGGAGAAGAGTGTTATGAAAATGAAACAAAAAATTATTATACATTCGAAGGATTAACACCAGGAAAAGAATATACCATAACAGTAACAGTAAAAAATGAAAATAGTGGAAAAGAAGGGTATAGTCAAGAATTAACAGATACAACAGTATCTATAAAATCAACAACAGAAAGTATAGAAAAAGCAAGTTTTAAAGTATCGACTAGTAATTATGCAGGAGAAAAAGAAGTAACGATTTTATACCCAGAAGGAGAATACCAGTATTTTTATGAAATATTGGGAATGGATGGAAAAGTAAAAAAACCAAAAGAACAAGTAGAAGGAAAAACAACAATCAGAATCAATGAAAACTGTATTGTAGTAGCGTATGTAGAAGAAGTAAAAAGTGAGTTATATGTTGTAGGAATAGATCAACAAGGACCAGAAGTAACGGTTATAATGAAAGATAACTGGGAGAAAACAAAGCAAATAGAAATAGAAGCAAAAGATTCTTCAGGGATTGCAACAAAAGGATATTCCTATGATGGAGGAAAGAACTGGACAAGTAATACCAAAAGAACTTATCAAAAAAATCAAAAGATTAAATTAGTAATAAGAGATAAATTAGGCAACTTAACATCAAAATATAGAATATGTACAGATAAGACATATCAAAATTGTTATGAAGCAGAAGAAATTGTTATTGGAAAAATAGATACTGTTGCTCCAACTTGTAGTTTGGAAGTAAAGAAGGGTACTGTTGGAACAAATAATTGGTATATTAGTAATGTTGAAATAGGATTTAAAGAAATAAAAGATACTGCTATTGGAGTGGAAGGAACAGTAGTAGTAGGAAGTGGAATAAAGGATCAAAAAATCAATCAACCAAAACTTACAAAAGATGGAAAATATACTATAACAGGAACTGTTACAGATGTTGCAGGAAATGTGGGAACTTGTCAAATTAAAGTAAATGTAGATTTAACAAAACCAAGTGTACCAACAAGTGAAATCCGTTATAATAATTCTACAGGAGAAGTAAGAGGTAGTGTTAATAAATGGACAGTTTCTACTCTATGGTGGGGAAATTTTAAATCTAATGATAATCTAAGTGGAGTTGATCATTATGAATATTCAACTGGATGTACAGGAACAAAGAGTGGCAATTTAAATAAAAACTATACCTATAGTACAACAACAAATTATACATTTTGTATAAGAAGTGTAGATAAGAGTGGAAATATAAGCAATTGGAGTAGTCCAAATTATATAAAGGTTGATAAGACAAGTCCGAGTGTACCAACAAGTGAAATAAGATATGATGGTTCAAATGGAAATATAAGAGGAAATAGTAATAGTTTTACGAATAGAACTTTATGGTGGGGTAACTTTAGTTCAATAGATGCAGAATCAGGTGTGAATCACTATGAATATTCAACAGGATGTACAGGAACAAAAAGTGGAAACCTAGATTTAAAAGGTTATACTTATCCAAATGATGTAAATTATGCATTTTGTATAAGAAGTGTTGATAATATGGGAAATGCTAGTGCATGGAGTAGTCCATATTATATAAAAGTAGATAAAACACCACCTACAATAGGAATTTCTTTATCTGGAACTCCATATGGATCAGGATATTTAAGTGGATTAAGAGCAAATGTCACATGCTCAGATAATTTAAGTGGAGTAGTTTCAAATACGGGATCAAATACTTTGTCTAATGCAGGTTGGAATGGAGTAAATGGGGTATGTAGAGATGCCGCTGGTAACCAATCAACGACTTATGGAAATTATTTAATATATGTGTATACTCCAAATCAAGTATGTGGTTATGCAACTTGTTCAAATGCCGCCTGTGGAGTAGCATCGGTAAATTATAGATATTGTCAAAATTCTGCTTGTGGAACAGAGACATATGCTAGTGGAACGTATGCTTGTAATCCTTATAATTGTAATGCTTATGCTTGTAATCCTTATAATTGTAATGCATATAGTTGTAATGCACATTCTTGTAATTGTAGACGAGTAAGAGGTAGTTGTAAGAGTACTGGTAAAACTTGTTCTTCAGGTTACTCTTATACTGGAAATGCTGGATGTCCTTGTAAAAAAACATATTCAAATGGTAATTGGTCTTGTGGACCAGCGCATACATATTGTAAAGCTTATAATTATAAAACAGTTTGTGATACATGCTATGATACATGCTATCAAACATGCTATCAAACATGCTATCAAACTTGTACTTCTTATAGTACTAGAAATAAATCTTGTAGAACAAGTGCTTGTGGAATAGAAAGCTATAACTATAAAACATGTCAAAGTTCAGCTTGTGGCTATGCAACATGCTGGCATACATAAAAAAGTCTAGTTTTATAGACTTTTTTTGTATTTCTATGATAAAATAGTCTTAATTGTTTGGGGGATGTAATCATGATTAAAGAAAAAGTTTTACCAGCAGATACTTTTGTAGTTTTTAATAAGACTATTCTTCATAACGAGGATCGTAAACTATTGATTATGTTATATCAACCAATTATTGGATATAAATCCATTAGTTTATACTTTACTTTATGGAATAATTTAGATCGTAGAGAAATTTATTCCAATGAATGTACCCATCATCATTTAATGACAAATATGCAATTACGCCTTTCAGAGATTATAGAGGCAAGAGAACGATTAGAAGCAGTAGGATTATTAAAAACTTATTTAAAAAAACAAAATATTAATAATTTTGTTTATGAATTATATTCTCCAATTAGTGCCTATGATTTTTTAAATAATCCAGTTTTATCTACTACATTATTTAACAATGTTGGAAAATATGAGTATGAAAAAATACTAGAATACTTTAAAATACCAAAAGTTAATTTGAAAGATTATCAAGAAATTACCTGTTCTTTTACGGATGTATTTGAATCTTCTAATATTACAGAATTTGAAATTGTTTCTTCAAACTTACAAAAATATGCTACAAATAAATTAAATATTACTCCTAAAATTGATTTAGATAATATCATTTCATTAATTCCAGATGACATGCTAAATATTAGGACACTTACAAAAGATACGAAAGATTTAATTTATAAAATTTCATTCATTTACAATTATGATGATGCCTGTATGAGTGAATTAATTAGAAATTCTTTAAATGAAAAAAAGATGATTGATAAAAAGATTTTAAGATTAAATAGTAGAAAATTATATCAATTTGAAAATAGTGGTAAATTACCTAGTTTAATTTATCGTAATCAACCTGAATATTTAAGAAAACCAGTTGGAGATGTTAGTAAAAAAGCGAAGATTATTTACCAATTTGAAACAACTTCTCCTTATGATTTCCTAGCAAGTAAATATAATGGAGCAAGACCTTCTAAAGCAGATTTAAATATTTTGGAATATCTATTATTGGATATGAACTTAAATCCTGGAGTTGTAAATGTATTAGTAGATTTTGTTCTTAAAATTAATCATAATAAATTAACTAAGAACTATATAGAGGGAATTGCTAGTCAATGGGCTAAAAGTAAAATAGAAACAGTAGAAGATGCTATGAAAATAGCAGAAGAGGAATATAAATTAAGAAAAAAATGTAGAACAAAGCAAACGAAAATAGAAGAAAAACCAGAGTGGTTTGATAAAGAGATAGAAACAAAACAAACTTCTAAAGAACAATTAAAAGAATTGAATGAGTTATTTGAAACAATTTAGGAGGAATTATGAAAAAGCTAAATGACTTAATGAAAAATAATAATAGAAATCAAAAACTATTAATTCACTTAGAGCAAGCATTAAAAGATGAGGAATTTAAAATATTCGTAGATCAATTAGGTTTGTCTTATGAGGAACTTGCTAAATATACAAGTATTCTAGAAGAATCAAAAGTAGAATATTTGCATTGCAAAAATTGCAAATCTATTTTAGATTGTAAAAATAAAATATCAGGGCATGCTTATTTACCTGAAGTTAAAAATAATTCCATTTCTTTTGGATATAAAAAATGTCGTTATCAAAAAGAATTGGATGAAAAAAATAAATATTTAGATCTTGTATATACTTTTGATATTCCCAAAGATATTCGCTTAGCAGATATTAAAAATATTTATAAAGAGGATGAAAGAAGATTTAAAACTATAAAATATTTATTAACTTTTATTAAAGATTATCAAAATAGAAAAAACCCAAAAGGACTTTACTTGAATGGTAATTTTGGTTGCGGGAAAACTTATTTAATTTCAGCTATATTGAATGAGTTGGCTAAGAAAAATATAAAAAGTGCAATTATCTTTTGGCCAGAATATTTAAGAATGTTGAAAAGTAGTTTCAATCAGGATACTTTTTCAGAAAAATTTGATTTAATTAAACAAGTACCAATTTTATTAATTGATGATATAGGAGCAGAAAATATGACCGCTTGGAGTCGTGATGAAATTCTTTGTCCTATTTTACAATACCGTATGGAAGAGCATTTACCAACATTTTTTACTTCAAATTTAAGCTTAGAAGCTTTAGAAAAACATTTAAGCATTACAAAGGATGGCGTATCAGAAGTAAAAGCAAGAAGAATTGTTGAAAGAATTAAGCAACTTACAAAAGAAGAACAAATTGTAAGTGAAAACTTAAGAAAATAGGGTGGTTTTATGAAAGAATTAGATTTATTTTTTGAATATGAAAAGCATGATACATTAGAAGAATTTATTTTAAATTTTGAGTCATTTATAGAGAGTTATGAAGATAAAAAATCTATTTATGAATATCTATTAAAGTTATTTCAAATACAAAGACAGGATTTGATTGAAAGTAAAAAAGAAACTCCAGAATTGTTTTTAGTGGGGGTTTGGAAAAATATTCGCTATACTAAAAATATTATTTCTTACTTAAAAGAACAATTGAAAAATCTGTCAAAACCAGAAACTGTTCAAAATCATATTGTAAAAGAAAATAAAAATATAACAATTATCAAAAAGAAAAAAGTAAAAAAGGCAAAAAACGATAAAATTGAATTGTCTGATCAAGAAAAATCATTGCAAAAAGATTTGGAAAATGAAACAACTAGAAAAGATTGCATTAGATCATTGTCTGTTTCAAATCTTACAACTTTTATTAAATATTATGGGCAGCAAAAAAACAATTTAATAGCCTTTAAAATAACTTGTAGAAATTCTAAAAAGTATAGTTCTTTACCTGATATTCAAATAAGAATTAAATTTACAGATTGTTTGTTAAATGATTTGATTTCTGAGAAACTAACTAGAAAATGTGTTACAAAAGAAGAACAGAAGAAACAAAAAGAATTTGTAGTTCCTATTTCAAAAATACAATTAGCGGAAATAGATGAGATTTATCATACTAATATTGTTTCTACTATCACTCAAATAAAAGAGTTGGAAGCAAAAATAAAAGATTTAGAGGTTCCAAAAAATTCAGAAAATCAAAAATTACTAGTTCGAAATCTTGAAGATTTAATTTTAAGTTGTAATAATCTAATTAACAAATTAGATCAATTAAAAAAGAAAGATAATTATCAAAAAATAAATATTCATATGAATATTTTAAATAATTTACAAAATTATTTAAAACACTATCAAAGACAAAACAACTTAACAACACAAAAGGTTGCTAAGAGTTGTTTTGAAGAAGAGAAAGAATTAACTGATACACAAAATATAATTCTAGAAAATTTATTTATTTGTGATCGAGAAGCATATGAGCTATCAGATTTTCTTTTCGCATTAGGATATTATATTAAAAATAATCCAATTAATTCCTTACAGTTATTAAAAGTAAGTAGGGAATTAATGCAAGAACTTGGTTATGAAAAGATAGAATCAGAGGAATCTATTCAAGGAATTTATTATATATGGGATGCAATTCGCTATCGATTACAAAAAGAACCAAAAGAAAACGAAATAACAAGGAAGACATTAAAAGATATTCGTATTTTGTTTGATTTTGTTGTTAATAATTATAAAGAAGATAGTGAAAATATTAAACATGATTATTTGTTTAATTTAGTAGATTATCTTTTAAAATCAGAAGAAAATTATTTGTATTTAAAAAAATTAACAGAACAATTTCCAAAAATTATTAATGTAAAATATATGAATCAAGAAAAACAAGAAGAACACATTATTATTTATATTGTTCGTAAATTTATTGAAAGCTATAAACAACTTTTGTTTGATAAAAGAAATTATGATGTTAATAAAGATTATTTAAAAAATGTCTATTTATTATTTACCAGAAGTTATTATAAATCACTTACTCAGGAAGATATGAAAACAATAGATTCTTTACTTTCAAACTTTATGAAGGAAGTGAACAAAACAATTACTTCTTCCAAAAGAAAAAATACTGTAAAAGAAGATTTAAAAGTAATGTATACAGATAAATTTTATTTACCAAGAAAGACTAAATTTGAAAAAGAAATTAATGATTATCGTTTAGAAAATCAAATGAATTCATTACCTGTAAGATTACAAAATTCTGTAAATAATTCAAAAAGAATAGATTTAAAAGAAGAAACAACTTTTACAATTCAAAATGGATTTCACGCTTACTCTATTGAACAAAAAGAACAAACCATTTTAAAAATACATATATTGGATTTATATGATTTATTTATTGGCTATTCTGAATTAGATAATTACATATACAATATTTCTTTAACGGATAGTGAGCTAGATTTCATGATTCAAAATCTTTTTTCTATGAAAGAAAAGCATGTTTATCCTACAATTACTTATGAAATAGCTTTTTCTGATAAAGGGGATTATTTAAACGAAAATAAAAAAATAGAAAAATTTAAAGTTTATCCTAGTGTTATTTCTATTGATAAATCGTATTCTGATTATCATTTGAGGTATGCTAAGGGAGATATTATTTTAAAATCTATGTTGAATTTGTATCGTAATTCAATGATTAAAAATCATTTCTGTTATGATCCAAATTTTTGTATGATAGATGTAGACAATTATTTCAAAAATGTATTAAATCAAGGTGTTTGTGATTATGTTCAAAAAAATAAATTACCATTTATTTATAGTGGAATAGTTAGTCAAAATGAAGAGAATTTTGTAGCTTTAATGAATCATGTCGGTCCTATTTTATCAAGATTAAATAGAGATGATTTTGAACAAATATACCATATTATTAATCAAAACGTAGATGAATTCCATTATACTTTAGAGCCATTTCAGGGAGAATATGATTTACCAATTATGAATCCAGTACATTATTTTGGTGTTTCTTTTCAAAGAATTCTCCATGAATTAGTATTTGATAATAAAAATACAGAAGAGGAGTATGAAAGAGTCGTATCAAGAAAAAAGCAAGAGTATAATGAATTAGTAGCAATTTTTAATTATTATAAAGATTATGTTGATGCAGATGTATTAAAAATTAATAAAGGAAAATTGGTAAAAGTTAAAAAAATGATCTTTTAAGAAATATTATTGGTCAAAAAAAGGGTTAAGATACCCTTTTTTTTGTAAATGACTGAAATGTTCTACATATAAAAATATAATTGATAAATTAAAATGTGTATGTTACTATAAAAATAGTAAGGGTAAGTGGAGTGATAAGATGAAAAGTAAAAAGAGTACGAAATTTATAGTATTTATTTTAATTATCCTATTATGTATAGGATTCGTATATTATTTTATGACAAGAAAGAAAGAGGATTCAGTAACAGTTGAAAAAAATCCTAAAGTAACATCAAAATATGCAATGAGTGGAAATGGTATTGAAGATTTTGATTTGTTTTTTCTAAAAAATGAGAATAAAAATCAAAATTTAATCTATAGTCCATTATCTTTAAAGTATGCACTTGCAATGCTTAATGAAGGCACTAATGGAGAAACAAAAAGTCAAATCTCATCAGTTATAGGTAATTATTCTTTTGCAAAGTATGAAAATACAGCAAATTTATCTTTAGCTAACGCATTGTTTGTTAAAGATTCGGAAAAAAATGAGTTTAAGCAGGAATATATGGATAATTTAAAAAGTAAATATAATGCGAGTGTAATATTTGATTCATTTACATCAGCAACCAATATGAATAATTGGGTCAATAATAATACACTTGGTTTAATTCATAATATAGTTAGTAATGCTGAAATTTTAGAAAATAGATTTGTACTTATAAATGCATTAGCTATTAATATGGATTGGAATTATCAAATTCAGGCAAGAACTAATGAAGAAGGCTATCAATCCAAGTACTATAATATTCACTATTCCAATACAACCTATGGGGATTCCGTTCCTTTGATAGGAGATGTAGAAAGTGAATTTAAAAAAATTAAATTTGGAAATTCTAATTTAGAAGTTCCTGCAGCCCAAATTGGCGCAACTATTAATAAGTATGATATTGTAAATGTACTTGGAGAAGAAAATATCAAAAAAACAGTTGGCGAAGCTTATGATAAACAAAAAGCTAAAGGATTTGTATGTGGTGAAGATTATTATGACCAGGAAACCAAAGAAACTAAGATATATTCTAAAGAAGAAGTATTAGAAAATTATATTACTGAAATTAATAAACATTATAAAGATGTTTCTATATCTACAGATTTTGAATTTTATACAGATGATGAAGTAAAGGTTTTTGCAAAAGATTTAAAGGAATATAATGGGGTAACATTACAATATATTGGATTTATGCCAATAAAAGAGGATTTAAATGAATATATAGATAAAATTGATTCTAAAAAATTATCTTCTATTATCAGTCAATTGAAAACACTGAATGAAGAAAATTTTGAAGATGGATATGTATATAAAATAAAAGGCTTTATTCCGTTCTTTCAATATGAATATAATTTAAATTTAGGTGATGATTTAAAAAAATTAGGTATTACAAATATTTTTGATAGTAGTAAATCAGATTTATCAAATATGACAAATAATAAATCTTATGTAGAAAGTGTAAATCATAAGGCAAATATCGAATTTACAAATGAAGGTATCAAAGCAGCAGCAGTTACAACTATAGCTGGACTTGGTGCTTCTGGATGTAGCTTATATGATTATGATCTTCCTGTAAAAGAGATTGATTTGACATTTGATAAACCTTATATGTATATTATTCGAAATAAAAAAAGTGGAGAGGTTTGGTTTGTAGGAACAACTTATATTCCTAATAAAGATGCATAATAATTGAACATAAAAATAAAAAATAATATTGAAAAGATAATTTAATTTTGATACAATAATAGTGTCAAAATTAAATAATAAAATAAAT
>OIZF01001564.1_pt1 | contig 12935 bp, 12 predicted proteins | sample 1588471 | NCBI WGS metagenome assembly OIZF01 (sample SAMN03283279) | human gut metagenome | biome: human-associated habitat; material: feces | host: Homo sapiens | place: Peru | collected 2012
GCAATCAGTTCGTAGTTTTTTTTAATTTCCACTTTTTTGTAATCATATTTTGTAGAATAACTATTTGTAAAATTAAAAATAAACTGATTGGTTTTAAAAGCTTCATTTAATTTAAAGGTTTTATTATATACTCCTACATTTAAATAAATGATAAAAGAAATAATAGCAAGTAACAAGCAACCAATAATATTTAATAATAGTTTATTTTCTAAGTAAATGTATTTTGCATGTCTTATTTTTTTATTAAATATTCTTTTTATTCGATCAGTATCAACTTCTAATTCTACTTCAAATTCTTCATTATCTTGAGAAGATATATTTAATTCTTCTAAATCTTTTTTAAAATCAAAGTTCTTGATATCAAATCCTGTAGCACGAACTATTACCAAAATTAAAGCTAATATTTGTAGTATTAAAGCCAGGGCACTAATATCATGTAGAATTTTTAAAACCCTAACATCAACTAATCCTACTTCTAATGATTTGATAGTATTCAACGAAATAAAATAAAAAATTGAAAGTGCTATATAATAAATTAAATTATATGCATAAAGTTTCAAAGGTTTATCTTTAAAATGCATAAGAGCAAGTAAAATAATATTTACTACAATAACCAAAATAATAGTTCCAATAAATAAAGGCCCATATAAAGAAGTGGTTACTTCATGTGTTATTGTTGTAGCAACACTAGACAAATATTCTGTTAAAAAGCTTAAAAGCATATTTGTCTTGTAAAAAATATAACCCATCAAAATGGCTAAAATAATATGAATTAATTTAAAATTTTTAATTAAAATTGCATATGGTTTTCTTAAAATCATATTATCCCTCGCTATTCTTACATATATAGTATACACTAAAAAAAGCAAAAAAAAAGAAATGTTTTTATTTATGAATCATTTTTTCAATTTTTTGACACATTTTTAACACACTCTACTGATATGATTATTTCAGGAAGAAGGTGATGATATTAGAATTAATATAATAGGATCAAATTGTAGTAATGGAATAAAATTAAAAAAAATGGTCAAAAGAGCCATAGATAATAGTGAAATTCATATAGATTTTGAAGAACTAAACTCGGAAAGTGCGAAAAAAGATTATCATATAAAAAATATTCCTGCTCTTATTATAGATGGCACAGTTAAATCAGAAGGAAAAGTTTTAACAGAACGAGAAATTTCTAAATTATTAGTTCAAGAATAATGAGATACTCAGATATGAGTATTTCTTTTTTTATATTCGTTTGATAAAATATACTTTGAGGTGGAAACATGGGAGAAAAAGGTTCGCACAAAAATAAATTAAAAGATTTTTTTAGAATTTTAAAAAAGAAAAAAGAAAAGCAAATAAAGGAACAAGAAACAAAGAAAAAACGTTTAAAAGAAAAAAATATATTAAAAAAAATATTAATAATAATTGGATATTTTGGGAATGTGATTACTTATCCTTTAACTAAAGAATATAACCTCAAAGATAAGAAACCGGAGACAAATTTTCCTTCAAAAAAAAATAACATTTCAAAATTTGAAAAACAGTTTATTGTTAACAAAAATGAAATAATCTTTGATTCTAAAAAAAAGAAAGAATTTAAAAAAATTTATACATTTCAGAATTATAATGATTCCAATTTAAAACAATCCATACACAAAAAAGAAACAATTCAGAAAAATGAGTTGATTCAAAATAATAAAAGTAAAAAAAAGAAAAGAGATCTTATTTTTACTACAAACCACACTTCTATCAAAAAAATAAATGATAATACTCATTCAGAAATCACTTTAAAAGAAAGGGTGATTCCAAAAGTATTAGTAGCTGGTGGACTTGCTTCTCACACATTAGGATCTGTTTCAAAGGAGGTTATTGAAACAATTCAAAATGTAATGAATCCAGTAAAAAATAACGAAAACAACTTAACAGAGCAAAAAAAAGAATTAAATATTAATATAATCAAAAAAAACAATATAAATCTACGAAATATAGAAAATGAAAAAACAAATGAACAAGTTATTCAAAATAAAAAACACTTTGAAAATCAGGATGAGATAAGAAATCCTGACAAAGAAAAGACGGAAATTGTAGTTTCTAAAAAAATTGAACAAGAGAAATTTTTAAACGAAGAAAAAATGCAAGAGAAATCTTTAAAACCAGATATGAAAGAAAAAAGAAATGATTTAAAGCCCATTTTACTTTCTATTAACGAAATAGAGACATCTACCTCTATTATAAAAAATGATATTGAAAAAGAAGAAAATGAATGGTTTTATATTGAGCGTTCTTTAAAATTATTAGGTGAAAATAAAAAGAAAAAGTTTATTCCTTCCATTATTCAAAAAAAATCATTTGATATTTTATCCCTTCCAATTCCATTTTTAAAAAATAGTTGGCTTTCTAAAATAGTCAATTCTATTATTATTAATCATCGTATCAAACGAATGAAAAAATTAATCAATAAAGAATACAAAGTAGAATACTATGATTTAAAAAAAATATTATCAAATATTGATAATCAAAAAGACATTATTTTAAAAAATATTCGTATCAATAAAAACAGTCTAGAAGAAATAGAAAATTTAAAAGAAGAGCTGTTAAAAATAAATGACAATTCATTAGAAGTAATGAAAGCCAATCGATATTTAGCACAAATTGAACTTGATTTAATCAATCAAAATAAAAAGTTAAAAGAACAATTAGAACAAAATAAAATTTTAGAAGAAAAAGGAAAAGAAAAAATCAAAACATTAGAAAAAAAGGCACGTTAAAATAATAAATTACGATTTTTATTGACACACTAAAATCTATAAAAAATAATGAAATTGAGATACATAAGATAGTTAGGTGTTTTACTCTGTTCTACTCATCTTTGATGATAGAATTGAGGTAATTTCTATGATTTTTAAAATGATAGAAAGGATTAATTCTTTTGAAATTGGTAGTTGCTTTTGCAATTATTGTATTTTATACAATCTTAGTTCTTAAAAATAAGGACTAGCTTAAAAGAAAACACCGAATCGACTTTGAAACGGTGTAACACTATTGAATAGAGTATACATCTGACACAACGATATCAAATGTATCTCTTTTTTAATATATGTGATAACTCACATCTATATACATTCTAATATAAATATAATGTATTGTCAAATTTATGAACTATAAAATGAAAAGCATCTTTCAAAAGATGCTCTTTTTAATTTTCAAATTGTGAATTATATAAGTCAGCATAGAAACCATTTTGTTTCATCAATTCATCATGATTTCCTTGTTCAATAATATTACCATCTTTCATCACTAAAATTAAATCTGCATTTTTAATTGTTGAAAGTCTATGAGCAATAATGAAAGAGGTTCTACCTACTGTTAATTGATCCATTGCCTTTTGAACTAATTCCTCTGTTCTAGTATCCACACTACTTGTTGCTTCATCTAGAATTAAGAATGGTGCATTTTTAACCATACCACGAGCAATTGTTAACAATTGTTTTTCACCAGCGGAAATACTATCATTATCTGTAATCTCATAATCCAATCCACCTGGTAATGATTTTACAAAATGATCTACACCAACTACTTCTAAAGCCTTCATAATTTGTTCATCTGTAATATTCTCTTTATTATACTTAATATTATCACGAATTGTTCCATTAAATAACCAAGTATCTTGAAGAACCATAATGAATAAATCATGAATATTTTCTCTAGATAAATCTTGAATAGAAGTTCCATCAATTTTAATATCTCCAGAATTGATTTCATAGAACTTCATTAATAAATTTACCATTGTTGTTTTTCCAGCACCCGTTGGTCCAACAATTGCAATCTTTTGTCCTGGTTTAGCCTTCGCACTAAAGTCTTTTATAATCGTTCTATCATCATTATAACCAAATGATACATGATTAAATTCTATCTCACCTTTTACTTTACTAGAATCCAAAGATTTCTTAATATCATTTTGAGGATTCATTTCTTCTTCCTCTAGAAAATCAAAGACACGTTCACTAGCGGCTGCTGTAGATTGTAAAGATGTCATTGCTTGAGCAATTTGTGACAAAGGACTTGTAAACATTCTAACATACATAATAAATGCTACAATAACACCAAATGTTGTCATATCATTCATTACCAATACTGCTCCCACTACACAAACAGCAACATATCCAAAATTTCCAATAAAGGACATAATAGGCATCATTAATCCTGATAAAAATTGACTTTTACGATTACATTCATAAACACTTTTATTATAAATATCAAATACTTTATCAGACTCTTTTTTACCATTATAAGCCTTTACTACATTTAATCCAGAATAAATTTCTTCAATATGACCATTTAATTTTCCTAATTCTTCTTGTCTAGCAATGAAGTACTTTTGAGATTTTCCTAAAATAATTGCCATAAAAATAAATCCAATTAAACTTGATACAATTGCTGTAATTGCCATAATCCAATTTGTTACAAACATCATAATAATAGATCCTACAAAAAGAGTAATGGCACTAACTAATGAAGCTAAACTTTGGTTCATAGATTGAGCAATAGTATCCACATCATTCGTTACTCTCGATAAAATATCACCATTAGAATTTTGATCAAAATATTTTAATGGTAATTTATTAATTTTAACGGAAATACGACTTCTTAAATTTTTCGCAAATTTATTTGCTACATCAGTCATAGAAATAGACTCAATATAAGTAAATAAAGCACTAACAACATATAAAATAACAAGTAGAATTGTAATATTTTTAATTTTATTGATATTCATCGTTGGTTCTACTAATTTTTTTATACTTTTTGGCATTTCATCTACTTTTTTATAAATATCTTGAGCACTACTATCTTTATCTAATGTTCTTAATTTTTCTAAAAAGATAAGTTGATCTTCTGTAGAAATTTCTATATTATCCATCGTAAAACTTGGAAGTAGAATTGTTTGGATGCTAGTAGGAATCTCTTTTAAAGATTTTGTTTCTTTTATTTTATCTACTTGTCTTAACAATTCTATCTTATCTTCTGTTGTTACTAAAACACCTTCATAAGTAGATGTAGGAATTATTTTTTTAAGTACATTTTCTGGTAGACTTAATAAAGCGGACTCTGAAAAATCACCGGATGCCATAAATTGTTGAAATTGTAATTTTTCTTCTTCTGATAAATCAGAAGTTAAAATTTCCATTGCAATTTCCTCATTCAAATGAATATTTAAAATAGCAGGCATTAATTCTTTCATTTTTTCTTCTGATAGATTTGTTGTCACTTTTTCACTAATTTTTTGAAAATTGTCCGTATTCATTACTAAGCCATTTGAAATTTCATTGGTTAAATCGGATAAACGATTTGGTGTAACAAGAGATAATATAGATCCTACTACGGCTAAAATTAACGAAATATAAATTAAAACACGCCAATTCTTTAAATTATGAAATAATCTTTCAATTGCTTTTTCAAAATCTTTTGGTTTTTCAGCCACTCTTGGTCCTGGTCCTCCCATTGGAGGTTTTCTATTTTGTTCTTTCATTATTTAGTTCCTCCTCTGTAACTTGTGATAAAGCAATTTCTTTATAAACTTCACAAGATTTTAATAATTCTTCATGGGTTCCCATGCCAACACATTTTCCTTTATCTAAAACTATAATTTTATCGGCATTCATAATCGTACCAATTCTTTGAGCAACAATTAAACTTGTTGCTTTTTTTGTATATTTTTTTAATTCATGTCTTAAAATAGAATCTGTTTTATAATCTAAAGCTGAGAATGAATCATCAAAAATATAAATTTCAGGATCTCTTGCGATTGCTCTAGCAATGGCTAATCTTTGTTTTTGCCCACCTGATACATTGGTACCACCTTGTGCGATATGTGCTTGGTAAGTATCTTCCATTTTCTCTACGAATTCTGTTCCTTGAGCAACTTTTATTGCTTCTTTAATTTTATCTTCTGTAATAGAACCTGCTCCATTTTCTCCATAAGCAACATTAGAAGAAACAGTTCCATTAAATAAAACAGCTTTTTGAGGAACATACCCTATTTTATTATGTAAAAGTTCTAAATCATAATCTTTTACATTGATTCCATCAATCAATACTTCACCGTCTGTTACATCATAAAATCTTGGAACCAAATTAATTAAAGTTGATTTTCCACTACCCGTTGAACCGATAAAAGCAACTGTCTCTCCTTGATTTGCTTTAAAGGAAATATTATTTAAAATATATTCTTCTGCATCTGGATATTTAAACGACACATTTTTAAATTCTACTGTTCCTGTTTCTTTTGTATCGATTTCTTTTAAAGTACCATTTTTGACACTAATATCAACATCTAATACTTCATTAATTCTTTTGGCAGATACTTCTGCTCTAGGCAACATCATAAATATCATTGCTAACATCAAAAATGCCATAATTACTTGCATTGCGTAAGACGAAAATACAATCATATCTCCAAATAAACTAATTTTATCAGCCATTCCGGCATCTTTAATTAAATAGGCTCCAACAAAGTAAATTGCAAGTGTTAAGAAATACATGACTAAATACATAACTGGAGATAAAATAGCAAATGCTTTTTGATTAAATAGTTGTTGATTCGTTAACTTCGTATTGGTTTCTTCAAATTTATCTTCTTGATACTGTTCTGCATTAAATGCTCGAATAACACGAATTCCTGTTAAATTTTCTCTAGTAACACCATTGATTTTATCAATCAATTTTTGAACAATTTTAAATCTAGGCATTACGATAATCATTAAGCAGCTAATAGTTGTAAGAAGTACTACTAAAGCAACTGCTGTAATAGCGCTCCATTGCCAACTTTTATTTAATATTTTTGTAATAGCCCAAATAGCTGTAATAGGTGCTTTAATCATCATTTGAAGTCCCATAGCAATTAACATTTGAACTTGTGTGATATCATTTGTTGTTCTTGTAATCAAACTACTTGTTGAAAACATTTTTACTTCATGCATACTTAAATTTTCTACTTTATCGAATAGTTTTTTACGAACTTTCATAGAAAATTGTGCGGCTAAATTTGCTACAAAATAGCCAACAATCATAGAGGATACTAGGCTTCCTCCGGCACAAAGTAGCATATAAATACCTTGAGTTAAAATTTCATTTAAGCTAGATCCTTCTGTTTGAACAAGTTGAGTGATTTCTGACATATAGTCAGGCATTTTTAAATCTAACCAAACTTGAAATATAATGAATAAGGCACTAATAAACATTAAAGCCCATTCTTTTTTTGTAAAATTACGAATTAATTTTAACATATTATCTTCCTTTCTAAATACTGATATTTTGTTTCATTTGATTCACCACTTTGAAAAATATTTCTAATTCTTCTTTTGGAATATCTTTACTCAATAGTTGATCAAATTGATCTGCTTTTTGTTTAAAACTACTAGTAAATTTTTTAATGTTTTCAGATATTACAATTTGTTTTAAACGAGCATCTTCTTTTGAAGTTACTCGCTCAATAAAATTATTTTTTTCCATTGTTTTAATAATACCAGAGACAGTTGACCTACGAATAGATAATTCTTTTTCAATATCTCTTTGATAAACTGGATGATCTTGATGATTAAATAAATAGTGAAGGATTTTTACTTGAACATGAGTAATATTAATTCCACTATCTAATTTAGCATCTTTCATAATTTTCCTAGCAATTAAATTATTCAGCGATTTAATTTCAAATCCAATGCTTTTTTCTTCCATAAATTTCCTCCAATTGTAAGGCAACTAACAAAATTATACTGGTCTCTTTTTTTCTTGTCAACATAAAAAGATGGTTTTCACACATCTTTCATTTTTTGGTTCATTATATCATATTGTTTATATAAATATTGGACACTATTTTCTAGAAAAAAATAATGAAGTACATAAAATATTAAGAAAATAATTAAAATAAATGTAGGGATTATATAAAGAAAATTAATACTGCTTAAAAATAAAAAGAAGATGACAAAAAGAGCATAAAATACAGTTACAATAAGGTGAATAAGTCGTTCATGTTGAAAAAAACCAATTTTAATTAAATGATTATCTATATATTTTTGATTGACAACATCATTTTTTAAAAGTTTATCAACTTCTTTAATATATTCTTTTAAATATTGTTTCATTTTTCTAATTTACCTTCTCTTTCTTCTTTACTAAAAAATAATACTCGAATGACACTTAAAATTAATTCTTTGGATTCTTTATCTAATTTTCTACTAACTTGAATAAAACGAATCATACGAGATATTTTAATTTGACGAAGTTGACTACATAGAGTGATGTCACTTTTTTTAAAAATATCAAATAAGGATTCTACAAATAGTTTTCTCTGTTCATCATTATGTTTGTCTAACCAAGATAGAATTCTTTTTTCTATTTTTTTACTTTCTGGTGATAATTCTCCTTTTATAAAAACTGGGCCATAACAATTCCATGTGTTGGCATTATGCTGTAGTAATCCTTTTCCAGAGCTCTTTACAACCATATATTGTTTTGGATGACGAAGTAAAAATCCAACGACACATTCACTTGGAACGAACATTTTTAATTTTGGAAGAAGTTGTTTAAATTCTTTGGATTCATATTGTTCTTTTCTAAAACCAGGGCCATCGTTATTATAAACCGTTACGATTCTTCTTTTGATATATGGTTTGGCATACATACTAGCTGTCATAGCAAGGTTACCACCCTTTGAATGTCCACCAACTAATACTTTTTTGTTTTTATATTTTATAATTTTATTAATATATGTTATTGCACACTTTTGAGCAGGGACAGGAAATTTATAAATTAATTCGAAATCTTCTTGCCAGCCAATCATAGAGTCATCTGTTCCTTCATAACCGATATATAAAGTTCCATCTGGCAATTCATAAGTTAGAGCACAAAATTGTTTTTCTTCATCTACTATTTTTTCATAATTTGATAATATGATATCTTTATATCTTTTATGATCATATATAATTTTGAAATTTTGAATGATTTGTTTAATTGGTAAGGAATAGTTTTTTAGTGTTTTAAAAGTATTCTGTTCAAAGAATTTTTTTCCTGCTTCTTTCATGGTGATAGGTTCTTTTACAATATCTTTAAAATCTAAATATACAATGGTAGAAAGCAAAATATTATCTACATCATTAAAAGGACTCTCTTCAAATGAAATATCTTTAAAATAATGGCAATAATTTTTTATGGTATCCATGTTTTTTCCTCCTTTTGAATTGTATGAACAATTTCTTCAATATAGGTATCAACTTGTTGATGTTTATAGGTAAAAATGTAAGATGGATGATAAAACGATAATAATTTCGTTTTCAAATTTAACTTTTTTAAATGATTTGTTGTGATATTTCCAAAACTAACAATTAAATCAGGATTTATCTTTTTTATTTTCTTTTTAAATTTTTGGATACAGTCGATTATTTCTTGTTCTGTTGGATAGCGAAGTCGTAGGTTTTCATCTAGAGGAGCATAATCAACTAGATTCATTAAATAACAATCGTCTTTTAATCTTGAAATAATCTCATGAACTATTTTTCCAGAATTTGTTGTAATATCAAAAGGCATTTTATTGATTTTATTAGAAAGTCCAACAAATACTATTTTCATAACTCATTAAAAAAGTCTAATATATCTTGATAAATACTTTCATGATCTACTTCATTTAAAAGTTCATGCCTTTTTTTAGGATACAATTTAGAAGTAATATTTTTATATCCTAATGATCTTAAAAAGTTTATGAGATTTTCAAATTTGTTTTTATTTTGAATCACTGGATCATCACTACCAGCAATGACCAATATTTTTAAATTTGGATTTTGAACATTCCAGTTTTTCTTATTAAAAGCATTTTTCATTAATCCATATAAATTAATAAATCCATTTGTTGTAAATATATATCCAGATAATTCATCTTGGTTATATTGATTTACTTTTTCTATATTAGAACAAATCCATTCATTTTGTATTTTATAATTTTTATTATAATTACCAAATGTCAGCTGATTTAAAAATTGACTACGATTTCTATCTCCTTTTATTTTTTTAGATATTTTTGCAAATTGAATTCCAAGTCCAGCTAATTTATTTTCTGTCGGCGGTCCACATAAAACTATTTTTTCTATTTCTTGATCGTGTTTTTTTAGATAATTTCTAGCAACCAATGTTCCCATACTATGACTAAATAAATAAACTGGCAAATTTGGATATTGTTTTTTTATGTAACTAGTCACTTGGTATAAATCATCAACAATATATTGACTATTTTCTTCATAGAAATAGCCTAAATCTTCTTTTAATTTTACACTATTTCCATGTCCTCTATGATCATGAATGACTGTGATAAAATTATTTTTTTTTAGATATTCCATAAATGGATAGTATCGTTCTTTATGTTCTGACATTCCATGAGATATCTGAACTATTCCTTTTGGGGATTCGCATTCTAATATAGCAGCTTCTAATTTTAATTGATCTCTATCTGATATGATTGTTTCTATTTTCATATGTTCTCCTTTTAAAATAAAAAGCACACTAACTACTGGAGATTAGTGCGCTATAGTGAAGTTTCCTCCAACTGAATGTAGTTTATATTATAATTTTTTTATTTCTTCTTTCGATAACCCTGTAATGTCAATAATATCTTCTATATCCATATTTTTCTTTAACATAGATTTTGCTATTTCAATTTTTTCTTGTTTGATCCCTTGGTTAATTCCTTGGTTAATTCCAATATTAATTCCTTGTTGAGTGGCATTATAAAGTTGAGTATTTTTGATCATTTGCTCATCTTTTTCTTTGGTTATCCAATTAATAAACATTGGATCATTATTTAATTTTTCTATCTTTTCCATATATTCTTTCACCACTTTATCTTTTGGTAATTTCTTGATATCTTTGATTTCCATATCTAACATCAACAAATATTTATTTTTTTCTATTTCTAATTCGTTTTTATCATACCATATTTTTTTTAGCTTTTCCATATTTATTTCATAGATATAAAAATTTTTAATATATTCTTTTCCTTCTTCATCTCTTACTTTATAAATTCTTCTATATTTTGTATCTGGAATTCCATAGTTTAAATTAATTTGAATGACATTGGTATCTTCACTATATTTATCCCCTACTGTTACTTGGTTATTATAAATATTTGTAATATAACTAAAATTTCTTACTCTAACATAATCATTATAATAAGTATTTACTTCTACTTCTATTTTTCCTTGATTGGTTACTACTAATAGATCTACTTCTTTTCCTTTTAAATGAATATTACCTGTTGGTATATGAAGTGGTTGTAACTCAATTTTTTCTATTGTTACTTCTAATATACTTTCTAATACTTTTTTTAATATTTCAAAGTTTTCTTCTTTCATCATAATTTCTTTAAATGCTTTATCATATTTACAAGTATAAAATGGTTTTGTTTCTATCATATTATTTCTCCTTTTCTGGAGTGTAATTTATCAAAAATGTTTTTTCTTTACAAATCTCTTTTTTAAAAAATTGGTAAGTTTTTTCTTACCAATTTTCTTTATTCGTGTTTGATTTTTCTTTTTTTGTTTGAATATTTATACAAGTTTATAAATTTCTTTAAGAAATAACTTTTTTTGAATAATACTTCTTTCTTCACAAGAATTAATATTTATAACATATTTTTTTTTTAATCAAATATATTTTTATAGAAAGGGTGAATTTATGAATAATAATTATTTTGACAAAAATGTATTTCCAGGCCAACCAATTTATTCATCTAATAATATTCCTACTCCAAATCAACAAACAGCGCCTACTTATACACCAGATGTTCCATTTGAACAATCTTATATTGAAAATATCTTAAGAATGAATAAAGGAAAACAAGTTACTGTTCATATGACATTTCCAGATTCTGAGCAATTCAAAGACCGTGAATTTAAAGGAATTATTGAACAATCAGGAAGAGATCATATTATATTAAGTGAACCTTCTACTGGAAAATGGTTACTTCTATTAATGATTTATGTAGATTTTATTACTTTTGATGAAAAAATAAATTATGTTACAAATTTTTAATAAGTTATAGTAAAATTCGACAAAAATTGCTATAATGTTTACAGGTGATTATATATGGAACTAATTGAATTTATATTAATTGCTTGTGTAGCAGTATGTATATTACTTATTTGGTATATAACAATTTTTAATAACTATCAAAATTATATTATTAGAATTAATGAGGCTGAAGCATTTATCGACACAACTTTAAGAAAAAGATTTGATTTATTAAATAAATCTATTGAAATTATTAAGGCAGTTACAAAAACCAAAAAGGAAGTTTTATCAGAACTTACCAATTTAAAATCTGTAAAACTAAGCAATTTTGATTTAGATCGAAAGTTATATGAAATTATCAATGAATTTAATGGAATTAAAGAAAACAATGAAGAACTTAAAAATAATGAATCCTTTTTAAAAATAGATTTAGGAATTATTGAATCAGAAGCAGAAATCGTAGCAGCAAGAAAATATTATAATGACATTATCACAGATTATAATAAACTTGTTAGAACATTTCCATCTAATGTAGTAGCCAAAATATGTGGATATAAAACAAAAACGTACTTCGATGGAAAAAACATGGAAGATGAAGACATTAATGATTTTAAATTATAATACTAACATTTGTTAGTATTTTTTTTAAAGAAAAAACACTATCTTTTTCGGATAGTGTGTACGATGATCATGAAAAGTAAAATTCCTCCACCATAAATCAAATAATTATAATCGATATTTAAATCTATTTTTTGATTATCTTCTGTTTTTGTTTTTTCATTTTTAATTTTTAATATATATTCTCCATCTTTGGAATATGAATACGTTTCTCTAGCATATCTAGCAATATAGTCAGAATCTTGTAATTTTTCAATTTCATTTCTCAATTC
>OIZF01001572.1_pt1 | contig 12847 bp, 12 predicted proteins | sample 1588471 | NCBI WGS metagenome assembly OIZF01 (sample SAMN03283279) | human gut metagenome | biome: human-associated habitat; material: feces | host: Homo sapiens | place: Peru | collected 2012
ATAGGTAGTCGCCGACTTGAATGAAAGCCCTCGAGGATTTTCCTCGGGGGTTTTGTTGTATCACATCAAGAACAAGGAGAGTCAGCTGAAAAAGGCTCTTCAGGCGTGGCACGGCGAAAAAGTGCGGCTGTGAGGAACTGACCGTTCAGAATCATTAAAGTTGAACTCCTGCATCTGTAAAAGATGTGGGAGTTTTTTTGTTTGTGTGTCTTGACAGAACGACTACTATGTAATACAATGTAGATGAAGCTACTACGCAATACAGAATAGTAGAGAGGAGGAAGTCCGATGGAAAACAACACACAGCTTTTGAAGGGCGTTTTGGAGTTCTGTGTCCTGAAACTCATCAGCCGGGAACCGACATACGGCTATGAGATCGTGACGCAGCTGAAAAACGATGGCTTTACCGATTTGAGCGAAAGCACACTTTACCCCTTGTTGCTCCGGCTGGAACAGCAGGGAAAAGTGACGGTGGAACGCAGGCCATCGCCTAAAGGACCAAGCCGGAAGTATTATGTTGTGACGGCCAGAGGGCAGGAAGCACTCAAAGCCTTTTGTCAGGACTGGAACCAGCTCTGTCATCTGGTCGAAAAAATCTTCAAGGAGGAAAAAACGGATGAATAACTACTTTACATTGAGAAAAGCAAACCGCCTGCGCTTGAAGTTTGTTTCAGAAACAAGCCAGAAGCAGATTCGGGAAATCATCTGTTATCTGCGGAGGGTCAGCTGGGATATCTGCGGCGTTGAGCTTGTCCGAAGCGATTTGATTGACCTTGCAATCGATGCAAACAAAGACGAAAAAGAACTTTTTAACGTGATTTCAGACGCTGAGACATTTGCGAAAGAAGTAAAGCCGAGTTTAAAGCGGCTGAGCTGGTTCGATTTTTTCACGATTGAGATTCCGCTGTTCTGCTTTTTCGGCTGGGGTGTGGAAGGCTTGCTTCTCTATCCGCTGATTCCGGAGTTTCAGTTTGAGCTTTCGCTGGGATACTTGGTTCAATTTGTGGTGGCCTGTTTGTCGTCGTACTATTTGTTCCGCTGGATGATGGAAAAAGTCGGCTTTCCACCCTGCAAACATCGGGTGAAATGTGCGGTTTATCTCGTGATTTACATTGCGGCTCTCTATGAAATCGGAAAACTGCTTTATAAAACACTGGGCAGCATCGTGCTTGTAAAGGCTTCGCTTCTGCCGTTGGCGGTTGGCGGCTTTCTGCTGGGAGCAATTTTGTTGTGGGTGCGCTTTTTCTGGTATGGAAAAGATACTCGCCTGACAGAGCGTCTTTAAAAGTTTCTCTTTCCTCAGAATTTCTACAGAAATCCCTGTTAGACTGGAAGCATCAAACCGAAAAAGGGGGTTTTTGAGATGGAAGAAACACTGAAAAAACAGAAAGGGCTATCCGGCACACAGCTCAAATTCATCGGGCTTTTTGTGATGGTGCTGGACCACATCCATTATTTTTTTGAATTCACCGGGGTCATCCCGGAGTGGTTCAGTATGCTGGGGCGGCTGGGTGCGCCGCTGTTTCTGTTCTGCACGGTGGAGGGTTTTGCGCACACCCATGACCGGAAACGCTATTTCCTGCGCATCTGGGCTATCGGCGCAGGAATGGCGGCACTGGAATTCTTTATGATGTATGCCGGAGCGTTCCGGCGCGGTGATGGTTTTTATCCGGCCAATGCGATTTTTCAGGATTTTGTCCTGCTCTGCATCGTCTGGCAGGGCATCGACTGGCTCCGGGAGAAGAAATATGCAAAAGGCGTTCTGGCAATTGCCGCAGTGCTGCTCTGGCCGTTCATGTTCGTCGGGTTCCTGCTTCTGTTTCCGCAGGTGCAGCAGATGCCAGTTGCGTCTACAGTTTTGGCGTTTGTGATAATGAGTCCGATGCCCATGTGGAGTAGTATCACGGACGGTAGCTGGAGTTTTCTACTGGGCGGTGTTCTGCTCTACCTGTTCCGGGATCATCGGAATCTCCAGCTTGCGGCATGGTCACTCAACACTTTCCTGTGGGAGTTTCTGTCTGTCTATCTGGCGGTGCGCGGTCAGTCCGGTTTCGCGTTTTCGCAGATGTTCACGACCTATTACGAGTGGTTCGGCATTGCGGCGGCACTGCTGATGCTCCAATACAATGGCACCCGTGGAAGCGGCCACAAGCGGCTGTTTTACTGGTTCTATCCGGCGCATGTCTACATTTTGTACGGGGCATCCTGCGCGGCATATCAGCTTTTGAGGTGAGTTATGGCGAAGATTCTGGTGGTGGATGATGACAGCGACCTCGGCAGGCTGCTGAAAACGGCTTTGGAACGGGATGGACATCAGGTAACGGTGAAGACCTCCGGTGGACTGGTGACAGAAACGCTCTGTAGTTGGGCGGATTGTATCCTGCTGGATGTCATGATGCCGGACGAGGACGGGTTCGCTGTCTGCCGCCGCATCCGGAAGCAGACCGACGCGCCGATTTTGTTTTTGTCTGCCCGGACAGATGAGCCGGCGGTTTTGGAAGGGCTGGGGATCGGTGCGGATGACTATCTGGGAAAGCCGTTTCGCATCGCTGAACTTCGTGCAAGGGTGTCGGCACACCTGCGGAGACAGAACCGGACGCCCTCGCACCGCATCCTTCGGGGTGGTGCGGAATTTGACCTTGCGGCGAAAAACATGGCGGTAAACGGCTCGGTGCTGCCGCTGACACGCTCCGAGTATGCAATTTGTGAGTATCTTGCGCTTTACGCAGGGCAGACGTTCAGCAAAGAGCAGATTTATGAAGTGGTGTTCGGGGTGGATGGCACGGCAGACGATACGGCCATCACCCAGCACATCAAAAATATCCGGGCAAAGCTGCGGACAGCCGGGGTCTCCGACCCGGAACAGCTGCTCAAGACCGTGTGGGGAGTGGGATACCAATGGAAAAGCGAAAACTGATCTCTCTGCGGAGCGTCCTGCTCCGGTATCTGGTTCTGTGCGCGGTATCCTGTGTTCTGGCGGCGGTCTTGTGGTTCGTAGTATTGCTCTTGGTGATAAACAGCGGACTGTTTCTGGCGGCGAACACGGCCGCAAATGCCACCACAAAGGCGGTACAGATGGTTTCCGATATGACGGCAGAGAGTTTCGACGATGCCGGATTTGACACGCTCTGCCGGTACGCATTGTTCGATGGAGAAAAGCTGCTCCGAACCAATATGGACGATAAGTATCTGCAAAAAGCGTTGGAATACGAATACAAAGGTTCACAGAAAAGGTTCCTTCTGGCCTATGCGCAGTATTACATGAGCGCGGAACTGAAAGATGGTACGGTCTGTCTGTTCCAGTTCGACTATTCGGTTCCGTATGCCGACCCGGCCCTGCGTGGGAAGATACCAGATGTGCAGACCTGCCATATTCTGCTGGGGTTCCTGTTGCTGGTGGGGGTCATCGCAGGATGTACCCACCGGACGGCGAAGTTTCTGGCCGTTGAAACGGGGCGGCTGACCGAGGTTTCCCGGCAGGTGGCGGAAAAGAAGGGGCTGGACGGAGTCGAATTTACCGGCGCGAAAGTCCGGGAATACGACGAGGCTCTGAACGCATTGCAGTTGATGGGGCAGGAGCTGACCGGCAGCCTGCAAAAACAGTGGAGCATGGAACAGAAACAGCGCGAGCAGATCATCCAGCTTTCCCACGAGCTGAAAACGCCGCTGAGCATCATTCAAGGGAACGCGGAACTGCTGGCAGAGGATGACCTGACCGGCCAGCAGAAAGAGCAGGTGGACGCCATCCTGCGCAGCACCGAGCGGACACGGAACTACCTGCTCCGCATCCGTGCCGAGGTACAGACGCCGCTGAAATTCAAACAGAAGAAGTGAGATGAAAATCCTGCACCTGTAAAAGGGTGTAGGATTTTTTTCTGCAAATCCCTTGCATCCGCTGGGGCGGTGCGGTATGCTTAACTAATAAAGCGTTTTTCGAGGGGAGGAAGACCTGTGGACAAAGAGGACATCCGAAATTTGCTGGGCGATACAATTTTTGCGAGGGCAAAAAGATATATGGGCCGAATCGTTTCATTTGACCAAAGGACCAACGCCGATGGTGTCCGGCATCTGGAGGCACTGGTGGACGGCACCGACCTCTATCGGACACAGGTCTGGCTGCGCGCGAATGGAACCTTCGTCAGCGCATCCTGCACCTGCCCCTATAACCAGAATGGAGATGGAGATTACTGCAAGCACATTGGCGCGGTATTGCTGGTGGACAGCAAGGATGAACCGGAAACCCTCGAGGCCCCAAAAACAAAAAAGCCGGAGAACATCCCGGGAGTCGTCCGGGGTGCGGCCAGCCTGCCGGAACCGCCGAAGAAGGACAGCTATATGTCCAGCCTTGAGATGCTGTTCGGCCGGAAATGGCGCGAGGAGGAACCGGAGTCGGACTGGCGCGCGAAAGACCTGCTGAAAAAGTATCAGGACGACGCGCTGGCCGATGTGGGCGTTGTGTCGGCATCAGACCAGCAGAAGCATTTCGCGGAGCTGGAACCGGAACTCAACCTCGAATATGAGAACCGGCCGCTGCTGCGTCTCCGCATCTCGGATGGCGGACGGCAGTATATCGTCAAGAGCGTACCCAAGCTGCTCGAAGACATCGAGAAGGAGCGAAGCGTCAGCTACGGAAAATCACTGGCCTTCATCCACCGGTGGGATGCCTTTACGCCCGAATCGCAGGAGCTGTTGAAACTCCTGAACCGTCTGAACGACGCGAAAGAAAGTCTGGATGCCTTTCAGCGTTCGAGCAGCAGCATTTATGGCGGCGTACCGGCCGGAAGTGAGCCGCTGACCGGTGAGATTTTGGACGCGCTGGTAAAGCTCTATGAGCCGACCGGTCAGGTGGGCGGATATTGGCTCAAAAAGGGCCTGCCTGCCCTGACGATGAAGGTCGAAAAGCGGAAAGGCGGTGTCTGGGTCGGGATAAAGCCCAAACTGCAGGTCTGCCGCGGACTGGATTTCGATTACCTGTACAACACGGATACTCTCTGGCAGGTGCAGAGAAGTGCGTCGGCCCGGATGATGCCGGCCATCGACGCGTTGAGCGGTGAGGGTGTGTTCTTCTCCACGAAGGACGCAACAGCTTTTTGCAGCTTTGTCCTGCCGGAGCTTGGCTCGAATCTGAACATCGAGGACCCCGACCGGCTGCTGTTGAATCAGATCCCATTGGAGCCGGTAGTGCAGTTCTATCTGGACGCACCGCAGATGGGAGCCATCGCCGCCCATGTGGAATTCCTGTACGGCGAAGACCGGGTCACGCCGGAACAGGTGCCGACAGGTCTGTTACGGGATGCCCGTGCAGAACGCCGCGCGGCTCGGCTGCTGGCGACCTATCTGGAACCCAGCGTGGAGATGAGCGAAAACGGCGTTGCGCGCCAATACAGCACCTATGACGAAGATACCGTTTATACCTTCTTGGAAGAGGGCGTTCCGGCCCTGATGAGTGAGGGCGAAGTCTACCTGAGCGAGGCGTTCCGGAATTTACAGGTCGCGCCGCCGAAAATTTCGGTGGGCGTCTCGGTGCAGGGAAGCGTCCTTGACCTCGAGGTGGATACCGGCGAGTTCCCGGTCAGCGAGCTGAAAGGCCTGTTGAAATCGCTCCACCAGAAAAAGCGGTATCACCGCCTGCGCGATGGCCGTCTGCTCCGGCTGGACGATTCGCTGGAAGTGCTGGACGAGCTGAACGAGACACTGGAACTGTCCGGCGCAAAGCTGGGGCAGAACCATGCGCAATTGCCGCTTTACCGTGCGCCCAGTCTCGACTGGGCATTATCAGGCCAGAACGAAGTCCGATTCAACCGCGACGACGCCTTCCGGCGGATCAGCCGGAGTTTCCACGCGGTCAAGGACAGCGAGTATACACCGCCGGCATCTCTCCAGAAAGTTCTGCGCAAATACCAGCGCGACGGCTACCGCTGGCTCCGGACATTGGACGGCTACGGGATGGGCGGTATTCTGGCTGATGATATGGGCCTGGGCAAGACGGTGCAGGTGCTGAGCTATCTGCTCTCGATGAAGGAATCCCATCAGGGCCGGCCGGATGAGCCGCTGCTGCCGAACCTCATCGTCTGCCCGGCCTCGCTGGTGCTGAACTGGGCCGAAGAGTGCGAAAAATTCACGCCGGAGTTGAAATGCGTTGTGGTCGATGGTGACGTCGCGCACCGGGCAGAGCTGGCCGGGAGCTGGGCGGATGCCGATCTCATCGTGACGAGCTACGACCTCCTCCGCCGTGACGATGCTCTCTATGAAAAACAGGAGTTCTATGCCTGCATCCTCGACGAGGCGCAGGCCATCAAGAACCATACGACACAAAAATATAAGGCGGTCTGTCAGGTGAAGAGCCGGGTGCGGTTCGCGCTGACCGGTACGCCGGTCGAAAACCGGCTGGGTGAACTGTGGAGCATCTTCTCCTTCCTGATGCCGGGATATCTGCCCTCGTACAAGGGCTTTTGCAGCCGGTTTGAGAAGCCCATCGTGCAGGAAGAGGACAAGACTGCGACCCGGCGGCTGAACCAGCTGACTGGTCCCTTTATTCTCCGGCGCATGAAGTCGGAAGTGCTGAAAGAACTGCCGCCCAAGACAGAGAACGTTTATCGAATCGAGCTGGAAGAGCAGCAGCGAAAGCTTTATCTGGCGGCGGTCGTGGATGCCCGGGAAAAGCTGAGAGCAGCCAAGCCCGAGGACAAGATGGCGGTCTTTGCCGTCCTGATGCGTCTGCGAGAAATTTGCTGTGACCCACGGCTGATTGCGGACAACTGGGAGGGCGGAAGTGCGAAGCTGGACGCCTGCACCGAGCTGGTGACCTCGGCGGTCGAGGGTGGACACCGTATCCTGCTGTTCAGCCAGTTCACCTCGATGCTCGACCTGCTGGCAAAGCGTCTGGATGCCGAGGGCATCAGCCACTTTACCCTGCAGGGTTCGACCCCAAAACCCGTCCGTGCCGAGCTGGTGCGCCGGTTCAATAATGGCGAGGTGAGCATTTTTCTCATCTCACTGCGTGCAGGCGGCACCGGCCTGAACCTGACGGCGGCGGATATCGTCATCCATTACGACCCGTGGTGGAACGTGGCGGCGCAGAATCAGGCGACCGACCGCGCCTACCGCATCGGCCAGCAGAACCCCGTTCAGGTGTACAAGCTCATCGCGCAGGACACCATCGAGGAAAAAATCGTCGAATTACAGCAGGCAAAGCAGTCGCTGGCCGATACCGTGACCGGAACAGCGGATGGAGCCATCCTCTCGATGAAGCCGGATGAGCTGCTGGAACTGCTGGAAACAGAAGCATAAAAGGGAAAGGAAGAGAAAAATGAAAGTCTGGGATCTGCATTGTGACACTCTGAGTGTCCTCCGCCGAGCCGAAAAGAACGGCGAAACGGTGAGTTTTGAGCATAACAACGGGCATATTGACCTCGAAAGATTACAGAAGGGAGATTATATGCTCCAGTGCTTTGCGGCGTTCGTCAATCTGGGCGACAAAACGCCGGGAGCCGACCCACTGGTGACGGCACTGGAAGAGATCGACGTCTTCAAGCGCATCATGGAGAAATACCCCGACCGCATCGCGCCGGTCTACACGGCGGCGGATATCCGCAAGAACGCCGAGGCTGGCAAGATCAGTGGGATGCTCACCATCGAGGAGGGAGGCGTCTGCAAAGGCAGTCTGGGCGTCCTGCGCCGGATGTATGAGCTGGGTGTCCGGATGATGACCCTGACATGGAACCACGAAAACGAGCTTGCAAGCCCGAACGTCATCCCTCAGAACGAGGCGCACCGGCTCTGGCCCTGCCAGCCCAACACCGAGACGGGCCTGAAGGAAAAAGGCTTTGAATTTCTCGCTGAGATGGAGCGTCTGCACATCATCGCCGACGTGAGCCACCTGTCGGATAAGGGCTTCTGGGATATCGCGGAACACAGCACCCGGCCCTTTGTCGCCAGCCATTCCAACTGCCGGGCTTTGGCACCCCACTGCCGCAACCTGACCGATGAAATGATCCGGGTCATTGCGGAACGGGGCGGTCTGTCCGGCCTGAACTACTGCGCGGCCTTCCTCGACAACCAGCCCGGCCCGGAACTCTGCCGCAGCACGGCGGCTCTGATGGCAAAGCACGCGGCGCATTTCAAGCAGGTGGGCGGCATCGACATGATCGCCCTCGGCAGCGATTTTGACGGCATCGGCGGAAACCTCGAGGTGGACAGCTGTGACAAGATGCCGCTTCTGGTCGAAGCCCTGCGGAAAGAGGGCTTCACCGAGGATGAAGTGGAAAAGATCTTCTACCGCAACGCGATGCGGTTCTTTGAAGAGAACCTGTAAAGGACAAAATAAGAGGGAAATATGATGGAAAGTATACAGATCTCCCTGCCGATGCTCCTGTTCCTCATGGCGATGACCGGATTTGCCGGTTTTGTGGACTCGGCAGCTGGCGGCGGCGGACTCATCAGCCTGCCGGCCTACCTGTTCGCCGGTCTGCCGGTGCATTACACCTACGGCACCAACAAGTTCAGCGCGGCCTGCGGCACGACCTTTGCGACGGTCAGTTTTTTCAAAAACGGCGCGATGAATGTCAAAATCGGCATCCTTGCGGCCATCGGCAGCTTTGCCGGCAGCGCGCTCGGCTCCCACATCGTCCTGCTGCTCAGCGATGAGGCACTCCGGACGATGATGCTCATCATCCTGCCCATTGCAGCCGTGCTGATTCTGTGGCGGCGGAAATTGCCGGACGAGAACCGCGACGATGGAACACTGAACCTGAAAAAAGCAGTCCTCGCCCTGCTCATTGGTCTGGGCATCGGTCTGTACGATGGCGTGTTCGGTCCGGGAACCGGCACTTTCGCCATCATCGCGTTCACGACCCTGATGGGCTTTGACCTCCGGACGGCAAACGGCAACGCGAAAGTGCTGAATCTGGCGAGTAACTACGCAAGTCTCATCACCTACCTGATGAGCGGACTGGTGGTCTTCTCGGTCGGCATCCCCTGTGCCGTCAGCGGCATCGCAGGGAATATGCTGGGTTCCCACTTCGCCCTGAAAAAAGGTGCGAAGTTCATCCGCCCCATGATGATGGTGGTGCTTGTCCTCCTGCTCGGAAAACTCATCTCCGACGCAGTGCTGTAAACACAAAAAGATGCCCTCGGAAAGCGTTTCACCGCTTCCCGAGGGCATTGCTATGCTCCAAAACAGAGGGAATCAGATTCAGGAGTTGCTCTGTGCGACCATGTGGATGAGGGCCGCGCCGTCCTGCATACTGACCTTGACGAAGGCTTTCCGGCCGATGGAGACATCCAGCTTGGTCTCGGTGCCGTCCTCATTTACCAGATAGAGGTCGTAGCCCTCGACAACGGATGCAGGCAGCTCAAGGCTTGCTGTGACATTCGTCATAGCACCCTGACCACCCAGACAGGTAACGGTCATGATTTTTTCGCCGTTGTCCAGTGTACCAGTATAAACGCGCAGATTGCTGAAGTTTGCAAACGCATTATTGACCTTGGTGAGGGTAGCTTTACCGTTTACCTTACCGCAGTCGGAGCAGATGGTGTAGTTGCTGGTGCTACCATCTGTGTTCTTAAACTGTGCGACGATGGTTGTATTTTCGCCGGAGACATCTTCCGGAACATCACATTTGCTGGAATGGTTCGAGCAGGCACAGTCTTTATGTTCAACAACCTGAGCTGTTGCAGGCTCCGCGGCAAAGCTGGAGATCGCGCCGCCGATGAGGACGCAGGCAGACAGGTTGAGCATGGCGATAGTCTTTAAAGTGTTTTTCATAGTAAATGCCTTTCTCCCGTCAAGGGGGCTGTGGATTTCTTTCGTTCACTGTCTGCAGTATACTGCCTGAACCTTAAGTTTACCCGTATGAAATTCTTAAAACGACCTTAAACCTTGTGAAAAGGGCATGACAGAAACGTGAAAAACAGAAAAAGCACCTGTCCGGCTCCGGATGGAGAAGGGCAGATGCTTCTGAAAAAACGAAAATTATTCGATGACAAGCTCTTTGTCGAAGAAGGCGACGCCGAACGCGCCCGGGCCGGCGTGGGTGCCGATGACACAACCGATCTGACGGGTGAGCGGCTGCTCGACATGCAGGGTATCGCAGAGATAGGTCTGGATGGGAGCAACTTCACGGGTCGAGACGGTGTAACCGGCCAGAGCCGCAAAGGACGGATTGACGCCGCCCAGCTCTTCGATTTTCTTGAAGAGGGCAACATAGGCACCGGGCAGGCCGCGCGCCTTGCCGGCCATAGCGACTTTGCCTTCTTTAATGGTGATGAGCGGCTTGATGCCCAGCATCCCACCGGCCACAGCGACAGCGGCAGGCAGACGGCCGCCCTTGCGCAGATATTTCAGGTCGTCGATGGCGGCGACGAGGTGCAAGTGGTCTTTTGCGTGTTCGAGGATAGCGACGATCTGGCTGGTGGTCTTGCCGGAATCGCGCAGATGAACGGCCAGACGCACCAGCAGAGCCTCGCCGAGGCAGACCGATGCGGAATCGACAAAGAGGACGTTGTCGACGTTTGCGATGTCTGCGGCCAGCTTTGCGCACTGATAGGTGCCGGACAGCTCGTGCGACAGGAAAATGCCGATGACCTCATCCCCGGCGGCAGCAGCTTCGAGGAAGAACCGTTCGAACAGCTCCGGGCTGGGCTGGCTGGTGGTGGGCAGTTTACGGCAGGACGCAAGGTGCGTATAATATTCAGAGGGGGTCAGGTCGACACCATCCCGGACGACTGTGCCATCCTCGAGGGTGACGTTCAGCGGAATGACGGTCACGCCCAGCTCTGCGGCTTCGGCAGGCAGGATGTCGGACGCGGAATCAGTGAGAATACGGATCATAAAATAAATACCTCCGTGGGGCAGATGCTCTCGGTAACAAAACAACGTTTTTTGAAAAAAGTCGAAAAAAGTATACCAGAACCACACCCGGAAAGTCAATCTTTTGAGATAAAAAACCTTGTCGGAACGCAAAACTCCCTGTACCGGAAGGAAAAAATGTGGTACAATGTCCGCGAAACCTTCAAATCAGACAGGAGAAAGACGGGATGGAGCACGAAAAGAGAAAAGCGGCCGGTACCGCGGCTCTGCTCTGGGCGATGCTGGCTGTAATTTTCAGCTTGCTGTCCGGTGGAATGGAAACGGCAAGCGTCGAGACGCTGAGCGATCTTCTGAGGGTCTGCATCCTCCTGCCGGTTCTGGAAGAGCTGGTCTTCCGGGGTGGGATACAGTCCTGCCTGCGGCCGCTGAGCGCGAACATGGCGATCTGTTTGCAGGCGTTGCTCTTTGCGGCCCTGCACGGGAGCCTGAAAGCGAAGTGCTACGCCCTCGGAATGGGCTTGATTTTTGGATGGGCGGCGGAAAAAACGGGAAACCTCTGGACAGGGCTGTTTCTCCATCTGCTGAACAATGGACTTGTGGTCGCCGGGAGTCTGGCGGAAAGGGGAATCGGATGACCGATTATGAACTGATGGGCGTTGCCCTTGAGGAGGCGGCAAAAGCCGCCGCACTGGGCGAGGTGCCGGTGGGAGCCGTCATCGCGAAGGATGGCGAAGTTATTGCGCAGGCGCACAACACCCGGGAGACCGAGAAAAACGCTCTCCATCACGCCGAGCTGCTGGCCATCGACGCGGCCTGCAAAAAGCTGGGCGGCTGGCGGCTGTGGCAGTGCGAGCTGTTCGTGACGCTGGAACCCTGCCCGATGTGCAGCGGCGGTATCATCAACAGCCGAATCAAACGGGTCCTTTACGGCGCGGCGGATACAAAAGCCGGTTGCTGCGGCTCGGTGACGAATCTGTTCGAGATGCCGTTCAATCATCATCCAAAGCTGGAAAGCGGCCTGCGTGCCGACGAGGCACAGGAGCTACTTCAGGCGTTTTTCCTCCGCCTGCGTGAACAGAGGGCCGGAAAACCGAAGTGGAAACCGCCGGTCAAGATCTGAAAAAAGCCGAAACGGACGAAAAAAGAGTGGGAACTGCGTGAAAAACCGGTCGTTCCCACTTTCTTTTTTCGCCAAATTGTGCTATATTATTTAATGGAAACTTGTCGATACCACTCGCAGAGTCGGTGGGCGCGCCGCAGTACCGGCCTTGACCGGAGAATTGGACAGAGCGCAGCTCCGCCGAAGAGAAGGCTGACAAGTTTTTCCTGCCCGAATGGGAGATTTGCTTCGGGCAGAGAACAAGTGACAGGAGGCGGAACTCTTGTACGATGACGATTTTGAACTGACCTTCGATATGAACGACGAAGGCGACGACACGCAGGAACCGGTGAAGCTCCCGACGGAACAGGCAAAACAGCCGGAGCCGGAAGAGGACATCAAGCTGGCCGTTCCCAAACGGGTGGAAGAGCCGACTGTGGTGATCTCCGAGGAAGCAACGCGCATCCTGCCGGACATTTCCCGGATGCGGAAAGATCCCGAACCGGAACCACAACCTGAACCCGAAACGCCGCAGACTCCGGAACCGAAGTATGAGCCGGAAGTCAAGGCAGCTGTGAAGGTGCCGTCCAACGGGCGCACCGTCCTCATCTCGGGCGGTGACCGGGGCATCGGTGCCGCTGCAGCACGGGCGTTCTATACCGCAGGCTACCGGGTGGCGGTGCTGTATCACACCCACGCAGAGGCCGCCGCAGCCCTCGAAAAAGAGCTGCCGGGCTGCACCGTGGTGCAGTGCGACGTCGCCAGCCGCGCCAGTTGCGAGCTGGCGTTCCACGCCGTGGAGCAGGCAGTGGGCCGGGTCGATGTGCTTGTCAGCAATGCTGGCATCGCCCAGCAGAAGCTGTTCACCGACATCACGCCGGACGAATGGCAGCACATGCTGGACGTCAACCTGACCGGCGCGTTCAATCTGTGCCAGC